>CAACVF010000363.1_pt1 | contig 9784 bp, 11 predicted proteins | sample 2381781 | NCBI WGS metagenome assembly CAACVF01 (sample SAMEA5211967, study PRJEB30684) | marine metagenome | biome: Marine; feature: Epipelagic; material: Water | collected 2015-10-15 | depth 60 m | reverse complement strand
GGCAGCTCTTGGCTCTTCTATATCCCTCTTTACGATCTTTACTAAATCCTCTTTCTGTTTGTTCTCCAGGTAGTTCTGCACCGCAGTAAGCTTCGATAACTTCATTAATTGTGTATCCTTTAGCAATAGTTGTATCTGGCTTCTCAACTATTCTTTTTTCATTCTTCTTTGTAATGTTTGGATCTTTAATCCACACTCCAGTTTTTTCGATAGTGTGAGTATCAAATATCTTTTTTAGTTCTTCGTCGCATTCTTTAACACCAAAACTCTGGGAATACTTTCCAACAATATACACTTTGCTTTGACCATAAATCTTCTGACCTTTGCTGTTTGTTCTTTCAATTCCATCATTAAACCAGAATTGAATAGCAAATTTTTTAGTATTATTTGGCTGCCCTTTGCTGCTTCTAAAAATCTTGAGTTTTAATCCTTTTCTATAACTATCTTTATCGACACTAAAGGGGATAAGCAGCTCTCTTTTTTTCCCAAATTCATAGTTTGTGCTTTTAACTTTATTGATCGCTTCATCTTTAAATCTTATGGGTTGGATTTTTTTACGAGAATGTTTTATCTCATTATCCGTTTGAGTTCCGTCTAGAATTTCTTTCATACTTTCTCCACTACTAAATGTTTATTTTTAATAGTCGAATAAAAGATGTTTTCTGTCCTGGTGGTTAATGCAGTTTAATGTGGATTAGGTTGAACCGCTAATCCCCCAAATAATCGCCAGCTTCCTGTATGATTTTCCACAGTTTACTTGCGTTTTCTGGCGTCATTAACCTCTAATTCTTGAAACATCTCAAATACAACTAGAATTCCAACTAGAATACAGCCTTTTATTATTTAATTCATTAACTTTTTATAGAAATATACACCACTAGAATTGACTCCAAAAAGACTCTGTTTCCTAGGTTTTGGGGTTGTGGATAAATAATCAAATGTTCCTATCCTGGGCTCATTCGCCTTGTTAGGCTCATTCGCCCTGGTTCATCAATAGAGGTACCAAACCAAATTGCAATCTCCGTTGATCTATGAAGCCCTATACACCCTTTATCAGTTAGGGGAGGTAATAGTTTTGAGTATATAGTCTGTTTCATAGAGTTAGTGCTGCTGAAAACTTATGCATTGAAAAAAATATTATAAAAAATTTTTTAGAAAAAATATTTGAAAAGAAAAAACCCCTGGAGCTATGGGCATAACTACCAGGGGCCAAAGTGAATTATTACTAATTGATAGGAATTATATAATCAGGCACCAGGAATAACAAGGTGGTCATTTTTTATTTTTTAATCTCCAAATGCTTTCCGCAACCTTACTCTTAAATCTTGGCTCATTAATCACGGAGTCTCCAGTTGATCTAGATAGATCTATCATAACAGATCCGTCATCATAGTCGTCGGATCCAACATAGTCATAACCTCTAAATGGTTTGCGGATTGTTGGCCGCGGATTATAATCTTCTCTATCATAAGTAGGATAAGATCTCACTGGTGTGAAAGCTTCCTTGGATTTCTGATCAAGTTTCTTTTGAGTATTCTCTAAAGATTTCTTTAAAGCTTCATCATTTAATTTTTCATATTCTATTCTATGAGCTTCGCTCTTAAACTTCCCATTGATCTTATTTAAAATAGCCTGCTCTTTTTTATATTGGTTATGCAATCGGAAAGCTTCATTTGGATAATCAGCTTTAAAATGATTTCCTCTTTTTACCTTTTTAGGGGTGGTCAATTTTACTTTTACAAGGTGGTCGTTTTCATAGTTTTCACGCGGTCTCTCTGGCGGCCTGAAAATATATTTCGATCCATCAAATCTGTACTCTCCAGATAATTTGCCGTGCCTCATCATCATACGCACAGCATTTGGCGTCTTTCCTATCTCATTCGCATACTCTGAACGAGTTAGGTAGAATTGATCCAGTTCTTTTTGTCCTTTTAAAGTTGTCATAATTACCTTTGCAACGGAAATTGGGTGGTCAGCGTTTTTGCACGCTGCAACTGTTTTATCACAATACGCAATGGGTTTAAAGTGGCTCTCAACCATCTCAACCATCTCACCCGTTTTATACAATGAAAATATATTCTCCAGGTTCACGGCTGCTCTTGAAAGCTGCCGAGTGGCCCGAGTTGATTGATCAATCATCTTTCTCAATCAGTTCAAAGAAGTGTTCCAGGCTTATGATTGCAAGTGCGGGCTCTCTGTTTTTCTTGATCACTAATAATGGCTCTCTGTGATTGTGTCTCTTTGCTTGCTTAAAATTCTTATAAAGCCCTATGTTTTGTTCAGCATTTTTGCATTCAACAGAGTATGGAAACGCCCTTTTTGCAGTGATAGATAATAGTTTAACATCTTCTCCATTCTCCCCAGTGTTGCTAGTTCTGATATCAGCGTTAGTTAAATTAAATAGTTTTATTATCTTATCTTTAACAATGTTTTGAAGATAACGGCTCTTGGCTTTCCTACTATTATTATTCATTATAAACTAAACTTTGGTTTTGGAATATCTTCTGTGTGTATATCCATATATGTGTTGAGTATTGTTTCTGGTGTTCTAATTCCTCTGGCTAGTTTTTCTTTCATTTTAATTAAAGCTCCAACCTGGTGTTGGTCATTGTGATTTAGCTGCTCTTCTCCATTCATTAGTTTTTTAAATACATCTTTGGGATTTTGGTCCTTATATATTTTTTTATAAGAGTATCCCCCTGTAAGTTCTTCCATAATTCTTTGTGTCATCTCTGGAATTTTTATTTTAGCTTCTTTGTAGTTTGGCTCTTCTTCGCTTATCTCTTTTCTTAAAGCAGTGAAATTTTTATAAATAGCTTCAATCTGTTTAGGTGTTAGATCTTTATAACTTTTATCTGGGATCGGGCAGCAGTTGTCATCTAAAATATAAAATCTATGCTTCACTCCATTGATTGATATCTGTCGAGTGTTTTCTCCATTATTCCAAGGATCAGCATTAGCGGATAAAAATTTATAGATAGCGTCATCTCCAAAACTACCCCAATCGAATTGTTTGGTTTCATCTTTGTCTCTAGTGTGCAGCTCATTATTCAGCCAATCAAATGTTGCAAGCCCACACCAAGTATCAAGTTTGAATATTCTTCTTTTGTGATAATCAAGTCTAGTTAGATCAAACTCTAATTTCTTTTGCAGCGGGTGTTTACTTTGTTCTACAAGTTCTTTTAGATCATTTGTCTCTGGAGCTCTCTTTTTAAATATTGATGGATCTTTTATTTCAACTTCATTTTTAAAATAGTGTAATAATGCTGCTGCTCCCTCATCACTATCAACAAAGTTCCAGGCTCTTTCAAAAAAACCCTCATCTGTTTTTTCAATTATCTCTTGCTCTGTCTTTTGTATATTACAAAAAAAATATCTTCTTCCACCTTGAGGAGCTCCAACAACTCTTTCATCATTAGAAGTGATCATTATGTTTGTTAGGTTTGGCAGCTTTACCATTGGTTTGTTCTTGAAGTTGCAAGAATAGACATCATCAGCTACGAAATTCTTTAGAGTGTTAGTTCCCTCTTGTTTTGATTTAAAATCTCCTAGTGATACTTCGTTTAGAACCAATAACTGTGTTCCAATTAGCAGCGTGTTATGGGTGTTAGTTAGATGTTTGTAGTTAGCATTTTCATTAACATTATCTGCACCCAATACTCTAGAACAAATTCTTGCTAATAATCCTTTTCCAACTCCCTCGATTACAGAGACAAGAACAACTGCCCACTTCATCTTTTCTCCAGGATATTGGATCATATAAGCAAGCCATTGTTTAATAATGTTCCATTTATCTTGGCCCACTAACCAAATAAAAAAATCTATAATGAAATCAACATCTCCTTTTTTTGGAGTTAGATAGTTTGGGATATAAATATTTAAAACTTTACCATTGTTAATTAGAGGAACCACTCCAGGCTTATCAACTAATAATAATCCAGGTTTAAATTTTGCACTTGTTATAAATGTTTCTGCTTTAGCAAACTTTGATCTTGATAGAAGCTTATTGGTTAATGTTCCTTTTTCTATGAATACTTCGTGTTTATGAAAATTATTTATTTGTTTGTCTTGATAAAACTCTGCTGATCCAAGTTTATTAAACATATCATTAGCCATAATATAACAATACGCCTTTGTTATTTCTTCAAGCTTCACGGCAGTGTCCAATGATTGTTTTTCTAATTTTTTAGTATCTCCTGGGTTGGGTTTGTTAAATCTCGTATCTCTTCTGCAGTAATTAATTTGCTTTTGATAACTTTCAGGCCAAGTATAGCCAAGACCTCTCCCATCTTTGTGTACTTCTTTAATAAGTTTTAATATCTCATTGTCTCCAATATCTTCTCTTACACATTTAGCAATAATGACCTGGATCCAACTGTGATACTTACCACCCATTTGAGGGTGTTGATCTATTGTTCCGTCTTTTATTCCTTTAAGTATTTCCCATTTATTCTTTTTAGGATCATCTATAAAATCTGTTTTTGGTTCTGGTTTCTTCGGCAGCTCTATTTCAATATCATCAGCAAATACGCTTCCATTAACTATTTCACTTTCAAACTCTTCTAGCGATCCAGTAAAAATTTTTTTTTCATTGAATGACTTTATCCAATCGTTTCCTTTACCATTCATATAAGGCAGCATTATCCCGTTGCCAGTATCGGTCTCGGATAATTCGATCTGCTTTGGAAAGCATTCTGTATCTTCTGGTAAACCTAGTTTGTATAAGAAAGTGTGTAGAATATCTCTTACAGTTTTAGCAGCCGTCCACTCGTTAAAAAAAATATATAAATGCAATCCTTTTGATTTTGAGTAGCAAGGTATGAGAGGTAATTTTAAATCTTCCACCTTTTGCAGCAGCTGAATTTTAATTTGATCGTTGTTATAAACTTCTCCATCAACATCTATTGCTGCCCATTTACATTTGTTATCTGGTTTTCTTATAGGTGGTAGAACAACTCCATAATTCAAGCTGCCATCTAAATGGCCCTCTAAACACGGCTCTAACTTTCTATAAAATTCTTTTGCAACTGCCCATCTAAAACCACCATTTTTTTTAATCGTAACTTTAGTTGGATCTGCAAGATAAAATTGATTTGAGCCCTGGAAGTATTCGAAAATTTTATAATTCTGTTTTGTCATTAGTTTCACTTTGATTGATTTGATTTATTTGTTTTTGCCCGACTTTTATTAACCACTCGATTGTTTGTGGAATGCTTGTTCTAATAGGAATAGATCTTTGTATTCTCCGCAGCTCTTCAAAACTCTCCGTTTTTATTGATATATTGTGCCATTTACTTTGCATTTAATTTTAATCCTCTCTTTGAATTGTATGATCTGATCAATCCTTTGGCCGTTTGTTCATAAACATTTCTGCCGTTGTCTTGAGTTTCTAATTTTCTTACGCAGTACATTTCTTGATTAACTAGAAGCTCAATAATGTACGGGATTGATGGAGGTTTACAGGGAGCTTTGCCGTTTAATAATCCGAAACAATTCATTATATGCATTCTTCTTTCAGCCAGTTCTTGCAGTTGTTTGTAAACATATTTATTTAGTGAAACAGATTTCCAATCTACTTTTCGATCCTTTGGTGGATTGTTATGTCCGATCTTACTCATTAATTGTCTTTACCTTTTTTGATATGGCTCATTATTTTTTTCTCCCAATAACCAACTTCTCTTTCATTGTTTTGTTTGTATTCAGTTAATTCTCCATTTTCTTTTTGAAGTCTTGATAAATCCCATAATAGATTTGTATTACTCTCATTGAGCTCATCTATTTCCCGCTGCTTTATATCGATAACATTGTTGAGCCTATCTATTTTAGCTCTGTCCTCTTTCATAAATTTTGTTATTTCGATTGTGTGATTTATTTGTTTTTGAATATTGTCCGAGTGTTTGTGATTTGCTTTTACTGAAGCTCTAGATAGATCTCGTAAGTGTTTCATCATAACAGATCTATCTTTTTCTGTTATCTTACTCATCAAGTCCTCTTTTTCTTCTGTATAAAACATCAGTGCCAAAAATCGTGCCTCGTAATCTTGGATCATCTTCGGGATTAATTATTCTTTTAACAACTGGCTCTGGAGTAGGAGGTTCTTTCTCCAGGCCCAATGCTCTATTGTAAATTTCCATATCTATTTGTGGAATAGGAATATCCATTGCTGCTAACTTATTTTGCTTTTTAACAACTGGTTTTTTAATAAATGGTTTTTCTTTTTCTAACTTCTGTTGAGCTAGAAGTTTTCTTCGCTGCTCTGGGTTAGATGGATAAGAAGAGGGATCATTGTTATCAAACTTTTTAATATTGTTCCGCTGCAATATAGTCATTGGATCTCTGCCAAGTTTCTTTAGAGCTTTATCTTCTTCTGCTATGGCTTTATCAAACTCTGCTCCAAGATTATTATCTGAATACATTTTAATTCTACGCAGTAGATTTGGATCTTTATCAATTTCATATCCAGGCTGATTTTCTATTGCTTCACTTTTTTTAACTTCTTTTTTAAATGCTCCAGGGTTTTTATTTAAAGCCGTTGTATTCTTTACCCAGGTTTTCATACTCTCATCATCAAATTGTTTTTTAAGTTCGTTTTCAGTTTTGAAAGAATTACTCGGTGGGTGGTACATAATAGGGGATTTGTCCTCTGCTAATTCATAACTCTTTTTGAGTTTGTTCTTACGATCTAGATCTGCATTGAATTGTTTTTCTGCTGCTGCCTTTTTAACTTCTGGGGATCTAGTATCTGGTCGAGTAATGTGTTTTATCATTTGTTTATATTCTCCGATCTTCATTTAATCTTTGCTTCCAATCCCACTCATTTTTAGCAGCATTAACACTGTCTCTTTGTCCTTATCTGATAGTGATGAAACTGGAGTGTCCGCTCCTAATACCGAGCTCAAATCTAACTTTTTAATTTTAGGTTCTTGTTTGTCTTTCCTATACTTGGCTAGATCTACAACAGATCCACCACCTTTTAATTCTATTCTCCGCAGCTCTTCAACTGGAGTTCTTTTAAGCCAGTTATTAAAACTCTCCCCTGGTTTACGCTGCTCTCTAAACTTTTCTTCTATTGCTCTAAATAATTCTTCTTGTAGATCAAATTCTATTTTGTCTTGATCTGCCATTTGAATAAATCTTTGCATATCTATTTGTTTTTCATCTGGCCCGCCAGCCGACATTCTTTTTTCAATCGCCATATTCAGTGTTCTCCTTTACGAAAGTGATTAGAGCGTTGTTTTCTTTCCGCTCCATTTGATTAGTTGGTTTATTTTTTATGCAATTAGTAAATAACCACTCTGTAAAAATAATCGGATCCCAGAACGCTTTAGTCCCAATAATCCTCAAGCCCATCTGCCAATCTTCATTGCCCGCTTTTCTCCATTTACTTTTTTGAAGATCAAGCCAAGCTAAACTAAAGCCCAGTTCTGCCAGGAGTTCTTTGGTTGAGATTAATTTTTTCTTAAATTTAAAATTTAACATTAATCGTTTAAGACCATAAATTCCTTTGAGAATATAGGGTTCAATAATCGGGGAGGGTGTGAAATAAATTAGGTTTTAATACTCGAAATCAATCGCGTCTAATCTTTTTATAAGTTGGGATCTAACAATGTTATTTTTATAGAAGTTTTTCTGCCAATCTGGATCTTTAATTAAATCTCTCCAGGTTGATTTGCCTTTATATTTTTTTAATTTTTGAAAGTGTGGTTTCATTAAATCAGCAAAGTTTCTATGCTTTGTTAATTGTACCCAGGATTTATACGGCGTTAGCTTTCTACTTTTAGAAATCTGTTTAAGTTTTGCATAGATTGAAAATTCCCAACCCGTTGGATTTTTTGGTCTTCCTTTTGTGCCCATATATTCGCATTATAACATTCATTGCAAATATAACCAGATCTCTGGTCAATGATTATAGGGTAGGGAGTAGTTTTCTTCTCTTCACAGTTCAAGCATATTGGCCCAGGAATTAAAACCATTATGCTGATCTCCGTCTAACAAAGTGAAACACCTCTGCAACTTTACCCGCATATTCTCTCTTGGTTTCAATGTTAGGTTTATTATAGTGTTTGTTCAAAGTATCCACAGAAGCGTGTCTCGTCATCTCTTTGGTTATCTCTGATCTTCCGCCGTGAATTTGTTGAGACAATGTTGTGTAAGATTTTCTTAAAATCTTTGGAGCATACATAAGTTTTGGATCTCCAGATTGTAGTCTCATATAATTTCGTAATTCTGGAATATACTTTTCATCTCCACCCAAATGAGCTTCGTGTGATTGTTTAAATTCTTTGTCGAAATATCTTTCTGACTTCCATCTTCTAGTAGCAAATAACCAGGGGAAATCCCTCATCTTATAGAAGTCTTGGAATTGTGGATCGTTCTCATAATCCAATATATTTCTCAATAATATTTCTAGCTCTGGAGTAATTGGCAGCTCTTCGTCTTGATATCCAGTTTTACTAATCTCTTTTGGTATAGATAGTTTGCCTTTATCAAAATCGATATATTCTTTTTTCATTCTCAAAGCTTCTGTTTTTCTCATAGCAGTTAAAATCATAAATTGATGGAGCTCTGCTTTCATTGGGAATTGTTTAGCCATTTCTTCGCTGCACTTCCAAAATAATTCAAACTCTGCTCCAGTTTCCATTGCAATATGTTTGTATGGATCAACTCCTCTTTTTTCTTTTTTGACATATACTTGACCATTATCAAACGGACACTCTCCAGGATTTGTCCCCAACCAACCACGCTTCCTGGCAAATATCCAAAGGCTCACGAAACATTTGATATAATCTATTTTTATTTCCCAAGATGATTTATCTCTAATCCAGGCCTCAATATCTCCAGGCGTTAATTCGTGTATTAAACTCTTTCCAATATCACTGTCATAAATACTAGCGTTTTGAGAAGCGGGGATTGTATAAGACTGTTTTTTTCTTCTGTTGTAATAAACTCTATCTTTAATAATTCCTCTACCAGGAGGATATTTTCTAAATAGATCTCGCATATCTTTTGGCTTTGCTACTCTCAAATGTAAATTAGGAACAAACTTCGGCTCTCCATAACCTTGGTCATCATCATAAAATCTAACTAAAGTATTTCTATGATTGTAGCCCGCCATATATCTAAACCAGTTTCGGCAGCTCTTGGCTCTTCTATATCCCTCTTTACGATCTTTACTAAATCCTCTTTCAGTTTGTTCTCCAGGTAAAGCAGCACCACAATAAGCTTCGATAACTTCATTAATTGTGTATCCTTTGGGAATAGTTGTATCTGGTTTTTCAACTAATCTTTTTTCATCTGCTCTAGTTTGGTTCGGGTTTTTAATCCAAATGCCTCTTTCATCTTGGTGTGTTTCAGCAAGATCCAGGCATATCTTCTCAATATCTTTACATCTAACAAACGGAAAAGTCCCAACAGTATAATATTCATTTCTGTTATTAAACCAAAGACCAAGGACAATGGATTTGCTTTCTGTCTTTTTAGAAAATCTCAACATCAAGCCTTTTAATGATGATCCTTTTGGAACATCAAATTTGAATTCTTTAAATCTTTTTGATCCAAACTCTGTATTCGTTCGAGCGATCTTTTCAATAGCACTATCTCTAAATGGAATTACTTCTCGTTGTTTTCGAGTTTGATTTATCTCTTTTGTTTCGAGTTTGTTATCGAGTTTTTCTTTCATCTTTCTCCCACCATTAAAGGTTTATTTTTTTTAGTCGAATAAAAGATGATTTTCGTCTTGGTGGTTAATGCAGTTTAATGTGGATTAGGTTGAACCGCTAATCCC
>CAACVF010000362.1_pt1 | contig 9784 bp, 10 predicted proteins | sample 2381781 | NCBI WGS metagenome assembly CAACVF01 (sample SAMEA5211967, study PRJEB30684) | marine metagenome | biome: Marine; feature: Epipelagic; material: Water | collected 2015-10-15 | depth 60 m | reverse complement strand
AAGAAACAGCACCACCATTCTTCTGTGCAGCAGCACCGAGTGATGATGCTAGTTCACCGATTGCACCAAACTAAGAGAAGTTATGGTTTTAAATTAAAGAGAGGGTTATATGCCCTCTTTTTTTTTACAAATATTTTAATTTACTTTGTTATATAAATATGAAGATTATGACAACAAGTGCAACTGGTCAAACTTTAAAAGTTATACCGAGACTTTTTAATTCAGTAAATAATATTGTTGTTAGAGATAACAGCACAAATAAAAGTTACACTTATACAAATATTAATACTAGCTTTTCAGTAAATAATTATATGAGTATAATAAATCAAGGTAGTGGATATGTTGATAGTGATAGTAACACAATTTTAAAAGAGGGTAGATTTTATGATTTAACTGTTTATGGTGCAAATACAACACTTTTATATAAAGACAAAATATTTGTTACAACTCAAACAATTAATCAAGCAAACAACGACTATTATGACATTAATAATAGTGAGTATACAACAGATAGCCAAGCAGCTATGAATGATAACGATTATATAATAATATGAGTGATTTAAGGATAGTTAATTTAAGTACATATACAAGTCCTGTTATTAAAGAAATTAATAATAAAGAGTATATACAATATGGCGAGGATAATATGTATTTTCAGTTTTTAATAGACAGATACAATGGCAGTCCAACAAATAACGCTATTATAAATGGTATAAGTGAAATGATCTATGGTAAAGGATTAGATGCTACTGATTCATCAAGAAAACCTAACGAGTATGCACAAATGAGAGTTTTATTTCATAACGATTGTGTTAGAAAACTTTGTTATGATCTTAAATTAATGGGTCAATGTGCAGTACAAGTAATTTATTCACAAGACAGATCAAAAATAGCAAGACTTGAACATATGCCTGTTGAAACATTAAGAGCTGAAAAAAGTGAAGATGGCGAGATAAAAGCATATTACTATGCAAATGATTGGGAGAAAGTAAAACCTAATACTAAACTAAAAAAGATACCAGCTTTTGGATATAGTAAACAAAATTTAGAGATAATGTATATTAAACCTTATAGAGCAGGATTTTTTTATTATAGCCCTGTGGATTATCAAGGTGGATTACAATATTGCGAACTAGAAGAAGAAGTGTCGAATTATCATCTTAATAATATTATGAATGGTTTAGCACCATCAATGTTAATTAATTTTAACAATGGTGTACCAGCAGAAGAAGAAAGAGAATTAATTGAGCAAAGAATATATCAAAAATTTAGTGGCAGTAGTAATGCAGGTAAATTTATTTTAGCATTTAACGATAATGCTGAAAGTCAAGCTAATATTGATCCTGTTCAATTAAGTGATGCACACAATCAATATCAATTTTTAAGTGATGAGAGTACTAAAAAAATAATGGTCAGTCACAGAGTTGTAAGTCCTATGCTTTTAGGTATAAAAGATCAAACAGGATTAGGTAATAATGCTGATGAATTAAAAACTGCTTCTATATTAATGGATAACACAGTTATAAGACCTTTTCAGACACTTTTAATAGACAGCTTTGATAAGATATTAGCTTATAACAATATAAGCCTTAATTTATACTTTAAAACGCTTCAACCACTTGAATTTACAGAATTAGAAAATGTAGATGATAAAGAAACAAAAGAAGAAGAAACAGGTATTAAACAAGAGTTAAAAAGTAGTGTTCATCTTAGTAGTGAAACTATGAATGATATTGCTGACGATATAATTGAAAAAGGAGAAGATATTAGTGATGAATGGGAATTAATAGACGAAAGACCAGCATTTGAAGATGAAAGTGAAATAAAAAACTATTTTGAATTTGCAAGTGTTGTTACAGGAGATGCAAGAAAAAAAAGCATACAAGATACAAGTGTTTTTAGGATTAGATATGTTTATACAGCAGGTAGATCAACAGAGGGCAAATCAAGAGATTTTTGTACTAAAATGATGGCTGCTAATAAAGTTTATCGTATGGAAGATTTAAATAAAATTAGTAAAGCTAATGTTGATTTAAGTCCAGCAGATGCAAAAGGCGAGGGTTATAACATTTGGCTATACAAAGGTGGGGTTAATTGTTCTCATTATTGGATGCGAAGAATATATCTTAAAAAAGATAATAAAAAAATATCAGTAGGTAAAGCAAGAAAAATTATAAGTGCATTACCACAAAATAAAAAGAAAGATGCGAGATTTCAAGTTAATGCACCTGAAGTAGCACAAATAGCATCAGCAAGAAATAATTATTGGAGAAAAGATTAAGATATGGCAACAGCATTATTTATAACACGAAAGCAATTAGTACAAAATTCTATTTTAGATGGAAACGTTGATACAGACAAGTTTATACAGTTTGTCAAAATAGCACAGGAGATACATATTAGAAACTATCTAGGTACTGATCTTTATAATAAAATAAGTACTGATATTGCAGGAACTGGTGGTGCAAGTTTAACAGGTAATTATTTAACACTTGTAACAACATATATACAGCCAATGCTAATACACTTCGCAATGGTAGATTATTTACCTTTTGCAGCATATCAAATCAAAAACGGTGGAGTATTCAAGCATATTAGCGAAAATGCAGAAAGTGTTTCTAAAAATGAGGTAGATTTTTTAGTTGAAAAAGAAAGAGATATAGCAGAATACTATACAAGAAGATTTATTGACTATATGAGTTTTAATCAATCTTTATTCCCTGAATACACAAGTAATTCAAATGAAGATATTGACCCTGACAAAGATGCTTTATTTAATGGCTGGGTATTATGAAAAAAAGAAAAAGTAAACCTAAAAACAAAAACGTTGAGAAACTAATTGTTTATTTAAAAAAAATTGTAAATGGCAGCATTAACTAATACACAAATATCAGTAACGTATGTAGGCTTATTAAAAACAACAGGTAGTACTGTTCTAAGCTCTACTGCACAACAAATAACTGATGGATCAGGTAATAATAGTATTCTATATTTATCTACAGCAGGAGTTGGTATTGGTGGAGCAGCAGCTAGTGGAAAAGAATTAGATGTTACAGGTAATGTACTTGTAACAGGCGATCTTATTGTAGATAACATAAAGATAGATGGGAATACAATATCTGCTGAAAGTGGGGTTGTTACTTTATCAAATGGTGCAATAGCTACTACACAAAGTCAAAATGATAACTCAACAAAAATAGCAACAACTGCTTATGTTGATACAGCGATAGATGGTGTAGATACTTTAGCTGAAATACTAGCAATAGGAAACACAACAGGTGCTACAAAAATATCAGTTAACAATACTAGTAGTGGTATTGATTTTATAGATGATGCAAAAGCAAGATTTGGAACAGGGAATGATGCAGAAATATATGGTAGTTCAGATCACTTATATATAGATCAAAACACAGCAGATAAAGATATTATACTAAGGTCAGATGATGGATCAGGTGGAATAACAGAATATTACAGACTTGATGGAAGTAGTGCAGTTAATATATTTAGTAAAAATATTTTATATGGTAGAACTTCAACACTAGGATCAAATGCTAATAAAGAAATACAAATTTATGATGGTACAAGCTCTGCAATTAATATCGCTGGTGGAGATTATGATTATAGTTGGGTGGCTCATAGTGGAGGTACGTTTAAATTATTAACTGGATCAACTGAATTACTTGAGTTTGGATCGTCAATAGGAACTTCAACAGAAACCTCAGCATTAATGATTAGCTCAGGTAATCTTGTTAGCAAGAGAACATTAGGAAGTAACGCTTTTAATTCAACAGCTTTTGTTGATGGTAGTGGTACTGCTAATGATGTTGTTATGTGGTCTGATTCTAATACACTAACAGATGCACCTATTGCTATTTCTAGTAATGATGCGACTTTTGCAGGTAATGTAGCTTTAGGAGATAATAAAGAATTAATTTTTGGTGCAGCTACAGACTATAAAATATATCATAATTCAACTACTAATGTAAATCATATATCTTCATTAATAGACAGACAGTTATCACTTAACGCTAATAATATTTTTTTAACTAATCAAGCTAATGATTCTACTTTTTTACAATTAAGTAGTACAGCAGCAACTTTTGGAGTAAATGTATTAATAAATAAAGCATCAAATCCTACTTCTTTACAAATTGGCTCAAGTTTAGCTGATGACCCATTTATTGTATTCCAAACAGATGGAAACACAATGTCTATGGGTATTGATAGAAGTGATAGTAATAAGTTTGTGATTTCTGACAATGCTACCTTAGGTACTAATAATAGATTTACAATAGATACTTCAGGTGACGCAACTTTTGCAGGTAGTGTTACAACAGGAACAGGTTTAAAATTATATACTGATGGAAGTGGGAATGGTATTATCTATAATTTAGGTCAAGACAAAGATTTATATTTCGTCGGTGATGATGGAGGAACTGGTATAAATGCTTTAGTTTTTGATATGTCAGAAGGTGGAAATGCAACTTTTGCAGGAAATGTAGGAATAAATAATTTAACAAATAGTGATTATGATGCTGATGCTGACAATTTAGTATTAGGTGCTACAAGTGGAAATACAGGAATTACAATAAGGTCTGGCTCAAGTGCAGGAAATTATGGCAGTATTTATTTTGCAGATGGAACAAGTGGCACAGCTTTAAAAGCAGGTTATATAAGATATGAGCAAAATACCTCTAAAATGACTATTGGTATTAATGCAGTTGAAAAAATAGCTATTGCATTAAATGGAGATACAACTTTTGCAGGAACAATAACTTCAGGCGCAATAACAACAAGTGGACTTTTAAGAAATACATTAGCAATTAACCAATCAAGTTTACCAAATGCACCAAGCGAACACGTTATAACACTTAATCCACCAACAACAACAAATTATTATGGAGGTGGTATAAGTTGGAGTGAAGGTAGTAATACTGCTGCAAGTTTAGGTGTATATGATGCAGGAACTGGAGGAGCTTTAGGTTTTTATATTGCAACAGGTAATAATACAACATTAACTCAAGCATTAACAATAGACAACTCACAAAATGTAGGAATTGGAAGCACCAATGTTGATTCTAAATTTAAAGTAGAATTAAACCCAAGTGGAACAGTTTTAGCAGGTTTAAGGATTGGCTACAATAGTTCTTCAGCAAACTATTTTGATGGAGATACTCAATACTTTAGAAATGGTGCAGGTACAACAGAAAGAATGCGTATAACATCTGGAGGGGATTTATGTGTTGGTGTAACAACAGCTCAGGGTAAAATACATATGCACAACTCAGGTACATCTTATTTACACATCAGTAATGATACAACTGGCTCAGGTTCTGGAAGTGGTACTGATATTGGGGTTTTTACAGGTCAATCTGATTTACAAATAAATAATAGAGAAGCTGCATCAGTTATAATTTCAACAAGTGACACCCCAAGATTAACTATAGATAGCTCAGGAAACTCAACTTTTGCAAAACAAGTTATAATTCAAGATAATACATCACAACCTTTATCAGGTTTGTTTGAGGGTACTTTAGTTGTGCAAGGTAGTACAGATGAAGACCCTATTATAGCTGTAACAGATGTGAACACAGCTAGTGCAGCAGCAGCAGTTTTTCATCAATCAGCTACAAGTCCAAGTTTTCCTGCTTTTGTTATAAATGCTGCATCAAATGGTAATGCACAACCTTTAATATCTGCGAGAACAAATGTTAATAATACAAGTGGTCTTGCTGGTACAGAAGTGTTTGCTGTTGATGGAGGTGGAAACGCAACTTTTGCAGGTAATGTAATTATACATAATTCTTCAAATGCACCTTATATTGATTTTGTAGAAAGTGGAGCAACAACTGATTCTAAGGCTAGAATTACAATGGATCAAGTTAATACAGATAACGCTTCATTAATATTTAGTACAGAAGGCTCTGGCAATCTTTCAGAGAGAATGCGTATTGATCCTGCTGGTGTATTACAAATTGGTATAACTGCATCACAATCACAAGCGAGATTAAATGTAAGAGAAAATGGCTCAGGAATAGAATTCGGACATACAAACACTTCTAATTATTTCTATGGAACTTTAGGCTCTTTTGGTAGTAGTGGTGTACCATTTATTTCATTTTCTTGTATGAACGAACATAATGCGAATACTTGGACTACACAAGGTCTTGCAGGTAATATTATAAATGGTGATTCACTTGGAAATTTACTATTTCAGCAAGTTACTGCTTTAAATACAACAGGACAAACACCTGTAGAAAGAATGCGTATTACAAGTGCAGGGAGATTATTAATTGGTGTTACATCTAATGTTGAAAATGGACTCGTACAAGTACACGGAGATAAAAATCTTGTTTCTGGTATTCCACAAGGGTTATTACAAGTTAGTGATACTGATTCACAAGCACAGGGTGTTGGTGGTGGTATTAACTTTACTGGTAAATATTTAGACAATGGAACACACACAAGTTTTGGCTCTATAGAATCATATAAAGAAAATGGTACAAGTGGTAATTATGGTGCTTCAATGCTTTTTAAAACAAGAGAAAATGGTGGCAACCAAACAGAAAAAATACGTATAACATCTACAGGTTTAATTTCTTTTAATGGCTCAGGTCAGACATTAAATATGAATATACCTGGCTCACAAAGACAACAGCTTGAATTATCAGGTGGTTTATCAAATGAGTTTAATTTTAACAACAGCTCAAATACAGGAAGCGACACTATAAGTTTTAGCGACCCTGACGGAGATAATGCAGGTAAAATTAGTTATTCGCACAATACAGATTCTTTAGCATTTATAACAAATTCAAGTGAAAGAATTACAATAGATAGTTCAGGACAAGTAGGAATCTCAGCAACTACTCCTATCTCACAACTAGATGTAAGTGGAAATATAAATCAAAGACATAGTGCTTCTACAACTAACAATGGTGCGTTTAAAAACATACAAAACTTAGGAGTAGCTGGATGGTTAGACCAAACAGCAAGTGCTGGTAGAATAAAAGTATATGGATATGAAAATGGCAATGTAAATGTAAGTTATTGTGAATATTATGTTATAAGGTCTAGCACAGGTTATCATATACAACAAATAGGAACAAGACTAGATGTAGGTAATACAAACGGACACATAGAAGTACAAGTCAGTGGCAACTTTTTACAAGTTAGAAATGTGGCACAATCAAGTTTAGGTATAGTAAGAGTAGTTTTCTCTGGAATGAAAAATTAATAAATAAAAAAATTAGTATAAAAATAAATAATTATGGCAAAAACAAAAATAAGTTACAGTTGGGTTATCAATGCTCTTGATGCAAAAATCAAAGAAGATGACCAAGACAATGTCGTTTACAACGTTCATTGGAATTACAACGCTAATAAAGGCGATCACAATGCTAGTATGATAGGTAGTTATGGTGTTGTATATGACAAAGATAATTTTATTGAATATGATAAATTAAAAAAGTCTGATGTTATTAAATGGCTAGAAGCTGGATTAGATGTAGATTCTATGAAAAGCAATCTATTAAGTCAAATAGATAAATTAGAAAACCCAGTAGATGTACTATTACGTCCAAGTTGGTAAATTTTGTATATTTATATAGAATTTAAAATATTAATAAAATGAGTAAAAAATTAGAACAATCAGAATTAGAGTACATTAAAGAGTTGTTAGATAGTAAAACAAAAAACTATATGGCAATAGGTCAAAAGTATGAGCAAAGAGAAATACTACTTGCACAAGCAAATAAACTTGTCAATGAAAATTTAGAATTTCAATCAGACTTTGATAAAAATATGAAAAAGCTAGAAGAAAAGTATGGCAAAGTAAATATTGATCTTAATGATGGCTCTATTCAAGAAATAGAGAACAATGAGCAAAGTAATAAATGAGGAAACACAAGTAAAACTTGATTTAAAGACAATAGGATTAATTGTAGGTGGTGCTATATCACTTGCAAGTATGTATTTTATTTTAGTCGCAGATATTGCTGAAGCTAAAGAATTACCAGCTTTTCCTGTTTCTGATAAAGAGATAGAATTTAAAGACAAACTCATACGTTCTCAGATAGACTTAACTCAACAACAGGTAGAAAATATACAAGAAGATGTAAAGGAGATTAAAGAAACTGTTGAAAAGATAGAAGAAAGAATTTATGAACTTAAAAGATAAAATATGTGTCCTATTAACTGTCCTATTTGCATCAACTGTCAGTAGCCAATACTATAAAGAAAATATTAGTGTTGTGCTTTTTAAAGCAGATTTCGTAGAAGAAATATCTCTTAAAGATTATAGAGAACATAATACTTATGTCTTTGATTTTGAAAACTCAAAGCACGAAGATTATTTTACAGAGGATCAAATAGAGTTTTTGCCAACTCTTATACTATTTAACAACGGAAAAGAAATATACAGAATAGAAGCAGGTATTACACTTAAAATGCCTGATGATTACAAAACAAGATTAGAAAAACAAATAGATAAATTAATTGAAAATAAATTTTAAGATGAAAAAACTACTAACTATAATTTTTATTTTTATGTGCTTTAATCTTTCATCTCAAGTTATTGATGATGTTAGTAATAAATCAGATAAAATAGTAAAGAAATTTAAAAAGAAAAACTTTTTTAAAAGCATATATGATGATGTTTTTAAATACTCTACAGTTTATATAGCAGGTGATGTGTCTAACGCTTACGAAAACACTAGAAAAGATTATTTTGTAGAAAGACCTAGCGATAATAATTTATATGATATTCCAAAAGTTATTGACGTAACAGAATATTATAAACCTGATTATCGTATCGGTGTAGGTGTTCGTAGATTAGCTAGATTTGATTATGAGATAAAACAAAACTATATAGATGGTACAGAAAATATGATAGGTCTGTCTGCACCTACAGCAGCAGTAAAGGGCTTTGAGTATTTATTCCATTATGAAAGAGAAAGAGAAAGAGGAGAAGAATTTACAAACTCAAGATATTTTTTAAGACATACAGGTAAATATCATATTGTAAAACTAGAACAAAGAGAACAAGGTAACGTTGGTTTTAAATATCAATCAGGCGAGGTAAGATTTAGACTACCAATAGGAAACAAATTTAGTATTAGTTTAGGTGGTATATATAGAACACATCAAACTGCCTATGGTTATAATCCAATAGAGATATGGTTAAACGAAACTGCTGTATGGGTAAACCCTAATACAGGAGAAGAAATAGAGTACCCAGCTAATGCTTGGTATTCACTTGGCTATCTTTATGGCTATACAGATCACTTGACTAAATATACAGATATAAATACAGGCGAAGAAAGATTCGACTGGATATGGAAAGATAGTAATGGAGATATAGTAAGTTATTCAGATATACAATTTAGACAAGAAATCTTTGGAGACTTAATGAATAGATATAACAATGAGATATGGGATGAGTTAGATGGTTTTGGTGTTGTATCTCCGATCGTTGGATTTGATTTTTATTATGCTAGAAGTAAATTTTGGTCTCATATATATGGAAGTTATTTACCACCATATCATAAATACGTACAAGGAGACGAACAGTATTCTTATATGAATAGAAACAACTGGGGTAAAGGTGGTTTAAGAAAAGATAGTGAATTAGAACAATGGGAAGATTATCAAGCTGGTGCAATTATAGGAATAAAACTTAACAGGTTTGGTATATTCATTGAGGGAGAGTACACTAAGTTTTGGGACACAGAAATATTTAACAGCTCAATAGGCATAAATTATAGATTATGAGTACAGAATTATCAGA
>CAACVF010000061.1_pt4 | contig 9804 bp, 11 predicted proteins | sample 2381781 | NCBI WGS metagenome assembly CAACVF01 (sample SAMEA5211967, study PRJEB30684) | marine metagenome | biome: Marine; feature: Epipelagic; material: Water | collected 2015-10-15 | depth 60 m | reverse complement strand
TTGAATCAAGCTTAGCTTCAGTAGAGGTTCGGGGTGCAGATACCTGGAGTGTCACAAATGAGACAGTAACCGACACTCCTGCCGTTCTTATAAGCTCAGATTTAGAAGACCGGAATGGTCTGATGATTAGGAATGCTAACTTCTCTGGAGTGGAGATCCTTAGAGTAGCCGAATCTGAGGCTAAACTATTAGCCGGTGTGTACGCTTCAGTACTGCCAGGAGAAGCCTTACAGCCTGATATAAGAGCAGGTAATGAAGTATGGGCTGAATCCGATGGGGCTAATATTCGCGTTGAAATAACGGAGATTAGTTAATGGGTAATTCGTTTTGCTTCATTAGAATAGAGGAGAACGTATAGTATGGGTCGTATATCCTCAACCGCTGCATCGACCCTCGGGTCAGGAGTCACCACTCCAAGTATACAGAATATTAATGTAACGGCTAATGTTGAGGTTACTATATCCATACCCGCAGGAAGTACTAGGTTCTATATTAAGCATAGAAGATCATCTAAATTTGAGGTTAGATACGCTGCTGCTCCTTCTCCTTACTTCTCAAATAAGGGTGGTAATATATATACAAGAGAAGGGTTAGCCCCAACTGCTGCATATACTTTATATATAACATGTCTAAATACTGGGGTATTAGAGGTTGAGTCTTGGTCGTAGACCTGTCTTAAAAGACCTGTCTTAGACATCTTGACTTTAGGTCTAACCAACTTATATTATTAAGTATCTATTAATTACGCAAAGGAATATTAAATGAAAGACCAAGTTATTTTTGACACAACTGATGCGGATACTATTGCCGATTCGGATAAGATCCTTAGTGGGATTATATCCACGGACGGTAGTACCCTCATTACTGACACCCTCGAAGGCGGAAAGCAAGGTCTTGATGTATTTGTCATTAATACTGATCTTGACGTAAACCTCCAAGACGGTGCTGGTAATGATATCACATCAACAGGCGGAGCACTAGATGTTAACCTAGCATCTGGCTCTATAACTATTAACGAAGAAGATATCTTTGAAGAAGACTCTGCACATACCTCTTCTGACAAAGGTTCTCACATCTTAGCTGTAAGACAAGATACTCTAGCTTCCTCTGTATCTGCAGATGGGGACTATGCTTCACTTAAATTGAATACACCTGGTGCATTGTATGTAACCGATGAAGATACCCAAGCATTGCTAACAACTATGGATGCTGTTCTAGACAATATCCTTACTGATACTAATGCTATGGTTGTTGATCTAGCTGCTATCGAAGTTGAGCTTTTGGATCAGGGTACTACACTTGATGGTATCGAGACTACTCTAAACGGACTATCCCACAATGAAGACGATGCTCACGTTTCTGGTGATGCTGGATTCATGGGATTGTTTGTACGTAACGATGCTGGTACTGCTTTGGCTGCTGACGGAGATTACATCCCAGGTACAACTGATGCTACTGGAGCGATCCGAGTAACAGATGTTGGTACTGGTTCAGACTCTGCATTGGCTGACACTGCTATTGCCAATGCTGCTAACACTTTGGCTGTTGCAAATACTGCAGAAGATGCGGTAGCTTCTCCATTGGCTTCTAGGAAGTACTTGTGGATCTACAACAATGATAATAAAAAGATCTATGTTGGAGCTTCTGGTGTAACTACAGCAAATGGTTTCCCAATCTCTCCAAGAGCTTATATGGAGCTTAGAGCGGGTGCTTCTGTTGATATCGAGTATGTAGCTACCGATGCTGGATCTGAAATCCGAACTATGGAACTTAGCTAATTAAAACCTGAGTAGTCAATTTAGTGTTGACTACTTGGGTACTTTATTATACTATATAGAGGAACGTATACTAGGAGTATATTATGAGTTTTGAACAATTAGCAGCTAAATCTTTTAGTGAAAAAGACGTAGAGAATTTTGTAAAGTTAATAAATCTAACCCATACTAAGATCTCAGGATTAGATGGTACTGAAGCTCTTGAGTATTTTAGGTTAGCTCAATGGGCGCAGAAAACTATGGTGCCTAAGCTTAAAGCACATATACTGGGTGAGCCTAAGATTCATGAAGCAGAATCAGTAGAGAAAGTAGAAAATGCTTAATCTAGACGGCCCCGCTACTAATGGTAGTATATCTGTTACCACTTCTCCTGTCGAACTTAAAGTAGGAGCTAGCGTCTTATCTGAACGTATAGCGGTTGTGGTACAGCCTCTAGGTGCTGATATCTATTGGGGTTATGACTCTAACGTAACTGCAAGTACTGGGTTTAAACTCTTTAAAGATGTTCTAGTTTTTATGGGATGTGGAGAAGAGTTACCTATTTACTTAGTAGCGTCTAGTGGTTCTGTGGATACTAGAATTGGAGAAGTAGGCTAATGATCTCTTATGGTAATCCTAATGTAGAAGTAACAGCAGAAGTAACACCAGGTTGTCCTACAATTACAGGAGCTAACTGGAGAACAGAACTCGATACAGCAGATATTGCAGTATCAAAAACATCCTACACTACATTAAAGACCTTAAGTGACGGTATACTAGAGTCTTTTGTAATACAGTTCAATACAGATAGAATGAATGTAAAGGTTACTATTGACGGTACAGAAATCTTTGATATAGATTTAGATGACTTAGAGGAGATTCAAGTAGGTGGAAGTGGGAGTAGTAGCGGAGGAGGTGTAGGTATTGGAAGATTTATGTCAGTTAAAACTGGATCTAAGTTCTGCTTTACCCCTAGGTGTGGATTGTCTTATACAACCTTAACCATATCTGCTCGAGCGAAACAAAATAATAAGAAAATGAAGAACATACTCACTCATTATGTGGTAGTACCATGAAAAGAATAAGAGACTGGACAGAATTTAAAAAATACTTAGACCGTAACCTATCTCCACAAGAGATAGCCGATGATGATAATGAGGGTCAGGTAAAAATAATCCTAATTGATGGACAATTACAGGTTTACTATAGGGCATATAAGGGTGATGAAGATCAAGATACTTCAGCTGAGTGGACTGAGTATAAGAATAATTATCAATCAAATGCAAATAAGACATTTACAGATTCTAACGGCATACCCTTAGCTAGGACTAAAATTACCAAATCAGGATGGCACTTTCAGCTTCATGGTACAGAGTTTACTACCGGTAAGTTATCTAGTATTTACAATAAGGATGTTAATGATAACGACTTAGGTTATACTACAATAAAGTTTTATAATAGCTCTGATGTAGAACTGGTTGCAGGTACTCAAGCTGAGTTAGATTCTAGTTGTGTTAAGACTGTATTTACTTGGGAACCTGATGAGGATATAGATGTAATTGGCGGAGTACTAGAGCAACCTACTCCCACTAATTCAGACGTAAGGTTATGGGTAATTGCAATTCCTGACCTAACACCAGCCCAAGGAGGCTCAGTCCCATTCACACAGGGTGGTATTAACTTAAGATATATTTCAGGCAACTTAGATATAGATGGTAAGACCGCTAAAACATTACCATATGATGCGACATACCACACTAGTAAATTTCAAATGACACTTAAACATGATGTGGGACATCAGTCTCCCATCCACATGGTGTTCAAGTTATATAGGAAGAACGGATAATGCGTGTTAATATATTGTTTACAGCATCAAATGCTATAGGTTCTCATATCATACGAGGCGTAACAAAAGAGTCATTATCCCATGTGGGCATACATATAAACGATGTTGTTATAGATAGCACTATACTGCATGGGGTTCGATTACAGCCCTATACAGAGTTTATATCAAATAAGACTAAAGTAATAAGTATACCCTGGGATATCTCTGGAGTACACTTATGGAATTTGAATTGTAAAGTGGGACAGTCTTATGATAAACTGGGGCTACTATACTTAGGACTTAGGTATGTTATACCAGCTCTACCTAAAAAGAATCTATGGCAAACTACTGGTATGTTCTTATGTACTGAGTTTGTAACAGATATACTTGAAGGTAAAGAAGACAGTATGATTACACCATATAAATTATATTTAAAACTAATAGGATCTAAATCATGACAGTAAGAACTAAACGATATAATCTCAAGAGTGGAGAAGATCGTCAAATTAAGATTATTGATATTGAAGCTCCAATTCGTTTCTTAGTAGTCTCAGGAACATTTACATACGATCATAAGATAGAAGATCAAGATATCAGTACAGCTACTGCTATAGCTTCTGGTGTTGTAACAGCTCCTGGCGGTGCTTGGGGATCTGAAGTTAAAATTAACTGTACGGGTGATGGACTTTTAATGATCTCCTATATGGGGTAGTATGAAAATAACTACTAAAGAAATCTTAAGGGCAGCTGCAAAGTCTAAACTAGAGGCTTTACAGTTGCAATTGTGTTTTGATCCAAATGATCCTGAATCTAGACCTAATGAATCTCAAGAAGCTTTCTTTAAGGATGCCTCTAAGATTAAATTTAGATACTTAATCGGGGGTAATGGTTGCTTAGCTGAGGGTACACTAGTGTCTACACCCAAAGGACCTACTCCAATTGAAGAACTTAAAGTAGGGGATACTGTATATTCTGAGACGGGTAAACCTATTAAGATCCTTAAGACTTTCAATACTGGAAGAAAGGAAGTTGTAGAGATTACTAATAGGGGTCAAGTCTGGGCTGAAAGTACATTTGACCATGTTTGGCTTATGAATAAAAAAGGTAAGTTAAAAGAGTCCTCTGTATCTGATTTTAGTAGGGACGATTTAATTGTACGGCAAGAGTTGGATCTTCTATTGGGAACTAAACATGTCCCATACGCATATGCTTTGGGTGCTCTATTGGGTGACGGATGCTCTACCTCTGGATCTAAGAATAGGATTATGATTTCAGGTATGTATGAGAAGTTAATAAATAAAGTATCTACTCAATTACATAGCTCACACTTTAAGTGTCCAGCTGATAATTATAATTGGACAATACATATAGATGATGATAAGAAACCGAACCTCTATAAGGAATGGTGTGAGGGTAGAAAAGCTCATGAGAAGGTTGTAGATATTGAAGAGATAAAAACTTGGGATAGAGAATCTTTACTTCAGCTCGTAGCAGGACTACTTGATACTGATGGAAGTGTTTATCTAAAGAAAGAAGCTGTATGTATTCAAATAGGTATGCAAGCTAAATCCGTCATAGACGCAGCTAAGTATGCCTTCTTGGCTTTATGGCAAACTAATATGTCTGAGTATACTGATGATAGAGATAAGTATATAAATGGACCTGTCTATAGTTTAGGTGCTTCTAGTAATGCTTTTACTCTTAGGATTCTTAAAGAATTAGATCCTTACCTAACTGTAGAATCTAAGAAGTGGAAGCCAGAGTACTCCGATTTTACATCTAAAAGAAGTAGACATGATGCTATTGGTTATAAGTTAGGTCAAAGACGTATTACTCAAACCTATGATATTCATGTAGATTCTCCTACAAACTTATACTGTTTGGCTAATGGTTTAGTAACCCATAATAGTGGGAAGTCTGCTGTGGGTGGCCGGGAACTTACCTATATTGTTCAAGATATACATCCATATTGGGATATGCCCGAAGACTGGAAGGGTAGACCTTTGCAGTGTTTAGTTGTTGGTAAGTCTAGAAGTATATTAGAGAATGAACTCTGGACTAAAAAGATTAAACCCTTCTTTGCTAGGGGCGAGTGGAAAGAGCAGAGGTCTGGAGGAGTATTACAATATGTGGAACATAGAGATCTGGGGCATAAGATTATATTCCTATCCCATTCAGATGGTTCACAGAAATCTATAGACAACCTACAAGCATATGATGCGGATATTGTGTGGTTAGATGAGATGCCAGCTAAACAGGCTGTATTAGAAGAAACTCAAAGGAGGGCACGTAGGCCGAATACATTATGGTTTGCTACGTTCACTCCTAAATCCATTAATGTTAAAATACGTAAACAAGTAGATGCAGCTAAAGAGCCTGTAGCTAAACGATATAAAATAAGCAGGTTAGATGTTCCGGGTGTAGATAAAGACGCAGAACTCCTAGCCCTAGAGGGTCTATCTGTTGCTCAGAAGAAGACAATCCTTTTTGGTGATTGGGCTGTGGGTGATGAGCATGTATTCTCTATTGATGTAGACCATATGATCTCATCTTTACCTTCTGATTACAGTAAGACATGGAGACATGTGGAGTCTGTCGATCCTGGCTCAAACCGTGGTGGATTGACGGTTTGGGCCGAGCATCCTAAGACTAAAATTTGGTATTGTGTAAAGGCTGAATACATAGATGGGTTAAGAGATCCTGTAGCCTTCTATGATTATTGCCAGGATAGTACTAGTAAATACAACATAGTAAGACGAGTCTGTGATCCTGCAGGTTCTTCACATTTAGGGCACGCGGCCTCTAGAAAGTGCCACCCCCCATATGCTGTCCCCTATGCAAAAAATCAGGGTCGAAAAGAAGAACTAATAAAGAACTTTCAAAAGCATATATCTAATGGTAAAATAAAGATTGTAGATACTTGTGCTGAATATATAGATGAGTTAACAAATGCCCAAAGGAATGCTTCGGGTAAGATTATAAACTCACATGCTTACCATCTAGTTGATTGTGGTAACTATTTTGTTGATCTAATCCCTGAACCAGAAGAGACCATGAGCAGTATGAGTAGGGATGAATGGATACTTTCCCAAGACAATAAACGTAGAGCTGCTGAGGCTAAAGAATTTGAGAAGAAGAACCGTAAGTACGATAAGGCGCAAGTCCATAAGATTATATTAGATTTACAAAGGGGACGTAGATGGAGATAGTGGTTACTCTTATAATGATACAAACAATATTATTACCCATACAAGGTGCTCTCTATTTAGGGGCTAAGGCTGAGCGTTTAAGAAAAGAAGAACTATTCCATAGAGCCTTATATGTGGTTAGACAATACAGGAAACCTTATATATGAATGATATAAAGCTGTCTATAAGCTTAGAAATACCAAAAGAACCTGAATATAATTCGTGTATTACTGAAAGATTAGAAGACGCTATGGAGCGTGTGATGTACAGTGATGACACGGAAGCCTATAATTATATTAGAAAAGTTTTATTATTAGCAACTAAGTGCCATAAAGAAGGCAAACGTAGTGATAAGCTTCATAAAGTTCTTGGACTATTAACACCTTTTATGGTAAAATATGGGCTAGAGGATGTTAGAGGCTTAGAATTAGTTGAGGGATACGTAACTAACCCCGAATATGATGAGGACAGGGATGAAGATTAAACCATGGGATGAAGATACAGCCCAGCAAGAGTTATCTAAAAGATTAAGAGAAGCATCTGACTTTAGGTCTAGGTTTGAATCTTACTGGGAGCAGAATGAACAATTAATGTTTAATGCTGAGGGGTTAATTAATACGACTTCTGTAAACTCACACCCCGAACATGGGACATATAGAGAAAACTCTAGTCTAAATTCGGCTCAGGTAAACCAAAACTCTGCATATGCTTTTAGAAATCTTCATTTTATTCACTCACAAATGTCCTCAAACCCTCCAGCTGTGGTAGCCGAGCCTACTACAACAGACCCTGACGATAGATTAGCTGCATTAGCTGCAGATAGACTAGTAGATCATGGCCGAACTACGTATAATTTAGCGGATAGAGTAGATGCTTTAACTCTAAATACATTAGTTTATGGTATTGGTTACTTTAAAATCGTATGGGATTCTAATAAGGGTGAGATTATAGACGAGAATAAAGGTAAACTTATTCTAGAGGGTGATATTAATATTAGAATTCCTTCAGTATGGAATATGTTCATTGACCAACATGCTGAAGAGGGTGAGGAGATTAGGTATTTCTTTGAAAGAATCTATATGGAGATCTCTGAGGCTAAGGCTAAGTGGCCAGAACATGCTGATTTATTGGAAACTTCTGTTGCTTCTTCCTCTAATAACCCTACAGTAGATCATTTAGACAATAATAAACCAGGACGGGAGGTAGAAATTTATGAGTACTGGGAAAAGGGATTACCAGAAAATGGGTACGATGGTCGTCATTGTATCTGTCTTAAAGATGGCACAGTTCTTGGAAAAGTACAACCAAATCCGCACAGATTTCTCGCAGCTGAAACTGTCAGAAAGATTAAAGAGAAGTACGGAGCTTTGGGAGAAGATGCTGTCCAAGAAAAACTAGATGCAATACCCCAAAAAGCTGAATTACCCTACCATGTTCTTACACATATAGACGTACCCAACACTGTATATGGTAAATCTGTATTAGATTATGTAGGGCCAATCCAGAATAATCTTAATAGGTTAATGTTAACCGCATTAGATAATGCAGCTGCTCACGGAGCCGCTAGATTAATCCTACCAGCAGGGGCTGAGCTTCAAGATGATGCAGTTCAGAACACATCCTTTCAAATAATTAAAATATCAGGGCAAGCAGGTCCATACAATCTACATATGCCAGCTCTATTGGGTGATTTAGGCCCTATGATGGACAGGGAGAAGCAGCAAATAGATGATATTATGGGAGTAAATGACTCTCAGTTTGGTAATATAAAGAGGGAGACCTCGAATGCTGCTCTACAATCCGCGGCTGCTCAAGGATCTATGATTCGTAGGCGATTATTCAATAAGTATTCTAAAACAGTAGAGAATATTTATAGACAATTCTTGAAACTTATACGTAAGCACATTGAGATAGAAAGACTATACCACATTATAGGTAAAGAACATCCATTAGAAGCTAAAGAAGTTAAGACTATGGACTTAGATGGTGGATATGATTTAAAAGTAACCTATGGTTCTAGTTTCTCTTTAGATCCTCTAACCAGAAGGGGTGAAGTTCTACAATTAATTCCTTTCTTTGAGAAGACTAATGTACCTCAGTCCACTATAGTTGATATGCTTCAGTTAAATGAATTAAGAGGACTAACAGACCAGACAAGGGTAGCCAAAGAAAGGCAGATGGAGATCTTTGATGAGATGATGGAGAGTGGGGTGTACATACCTCCTCAGCCTAACCAGGATCATGTGGGCATGTTAGCTGCAGCATTACAGTATGTTATGACTCGTGAGTTCTTTGATCTAGAAGAGGACTTACAGATGCTAATTAATCAACATATTGAGGAACGTAAGCAGATTGCCGCTAGTGAGCAGACAACAGGAACTGCAGGGCCTCCTCCAGCTCTACCACAGCCCCCTATGGTGTAATTTTTACATAAAAACTATTGACTTTCCACTGTAAGGTGTTATTATATTAATATCCCCCCACATTCTGCCGACCTAGGGTCGGTTTGTGTGAGGAAACCCAAAGAACACATGGTACACTTAGCTATTCTAAGTACATCATCTAAGGAGAGTTTGACATGAGTAATAATAATAATGAAATCCAGTCCTCTGAAAGTGTATTTGCTGAAGCATTTGCTGCGGCCAGTGGACAGAGCACACCCGAAATTGAACAATCTGCGGATCTTCAGGATACTGAGCTAGACTCAGAACCTTCTGGAATTGAAACAGAGGAGACTATAGAAGGTGTAGACAATAGCGAACCAGAAGACCAAGAACAATCTTCAGAAACCCCTGAGACTTCGGAAGAACTTTCAGGAATTAAGGAGATCTCTGTTAAAGGTAAAGATGGCAAGCGTAGAAATATAAAGGTGGACTTCTCAGATCACGATCGTATGACTAAGTACGTTCAAAAAGCTGCTAATGCGGTAAGATTACAATCAGAAAGAGATGCTCTACAAGCTCAAGTATCCAAGCTAAATGAGTCCCAAACTGCAATAGATAACCTACAAAGTATTATAGATACTAAAGGGTTTGAA
>CAACVF010000360.1_pt1 | contig 9828 bp, 18 predicted proteins | sample 2381781 | NCBI WGS metagenome assembly CAACVF01 (sample SAMEA5211967, study PRJEB30684) | marine metagenome | biome: Marine; feature: Epipelagic; material: Water | collected 2015-10-15 | depth 60 m | reverse complement strand
GCAAGGCAAACGTCCATATCCAAAAGTCAATTACGACAAGATGTGGAACGCGTCAGGTTATTACAATGACAATGATGGCAATGACATCAGAGACAGAGATTGAAGATTATGAAAATGAAACTAAATAAAGAAGAGCAAGAATTTATTGCTGAGAACATCACGCGCTTTGACGTTGTGACAGAGATTGAAGTAAACGACATTGAAGTCCGTATCCACGGCAAACACTTTGGTGGTATTGGTAGCGCTGCGATTTACCGCACAAGAGATATGTCAAAGATTTGGAAGCATACCACTGATAAGATTAAGAAGATTGAAAAGAGTCTTTATAGTTGACAAATCCGCTCGGACGGACCCCCGCCCGAGGCCATCCGTCAACACTTAATTTTAGTTGAGCTTAAAGAATTTATGATTGCCAATAACCTTTATTGCCTTGGCTTTGCGTGTCCATTTGTTGTGGGTGTTCAACGTGCAATAGTGATCGGCGTGATTGGTGAAGGCTTGCACCAGCTTGTGACCCTTGCACATAGCGCGAGCAAGTTTGATTGCGTAAGGCGCAGAAGGTGAATTGAAAAGATATTTCAAGTCGTTAACTGTCTTGCCTTTGTTCCACACGCTGAACTGCCAATCTTCACGGCAAACTTGTGATAACTTTAAGCCGCGCTTGTCTGCTCTGTTTTGTATAACGCAAGCAACGCCATACATACCAACCTGCTTTTCCCCACGCGCTTCACCTAGAATGGTGAGAGCGACGACTTGCTCCTCATAAGTCAACGGCTCCTCTGCGTGTGCAGCATAAACGCCAACAGAGAGAAGAATATAACCGACGACCAAGATAATAACAAGGGTTCCAACAGTTTCGAATAATGTTTCTAGTGTGTCTTTCATTGTCCGTATAGGATAACAGAAAATAGGCTATGTGTCAAGCGAATAAACGAAAAATATTAAAAAAGATCCAATGATAATATAATCCATTAGTCCAAGGCATTAGCCAAGGTAATCTCCTCCATTTTAAGTTCTAATTGTTTTAATACTTTCTGCTTATTACCCTTAAAGCCGAACTCTTCTTTGACTATAGAGTAGACAGAACGACCTTTGCGCTTCATACCTAGAATCTCTAGTTTTAACGCACCTCTCAATGATTTTAGGCGAAAAAATGCTATTTCTTCAGCCGAGTCATATGCTATCATTAGATTAACCCTTTCGTGCTATTTGGCTCTTTGCCGTCTCTTATTGCCAGCATATCTTCAGCGAAAGCTATGAGACGGTCTTCTGTTTTAACGCCGCGAATAGACGCAACGTTCTGTAGGAATAAAATGCTATTTAGTAGCTTTTTTGATTCTTCGTTCATATTAATAGTCAACTCCTTGTGCCCATGGGTTAGCGTCATAAGCGTTCTCAGCCACAATATCTTGGACGCTATAGGAAACGTGATTCTTAAATACTTGTTCTCGTTTCTCTGTGTCCTCTGGAGCGACAAAAGCCAAATCCTCTTGACATACTTCCCAATCCTCTCGGATAGGATAGTCAGCTAAATCGTGCAGCGAACAACCTATCTCGACAGAAAGGACTTGGTCAACTGCTTGGACAAACTTCTCATAAGTAATGTTTTGCATATCTCTATAATACTGAATATTCTTGTCTGTGTCAAGTTTAATCTTCCACGATATCCATTCTCGCAACCGTATTGCCATAAGTATCCATCGCGGTTGTGAAGTCGCCAACGTCTGCCGCCATAATGCGGTCAGCGTTGTCCAGTAGTCTCTCGACGACATTTCGCATCTCAAATAATCTTTCGGCATCGTTGTTACCGAACGCTGAGTTACCCAATTTAATTTCTATAATTGCTTTCATAGTTTTAGTCCAGATCCTTCCAGCTATCACCATCGTCGTAGGAAATCAAATCCAAATCTGGAATTATGATTGCCTCTTGACCAGCGTGGTCAAAACTGTGAATCCTGTATTCTTTGCCGTCCATAACAGCGGCTCCATCTTCATTTATTATTATATTATTCATTTATTCTCCTATAATTAACTTCTGCATATCTGCTACACACTTCTCAAACTTATCAGTGTTTTCCGATTCCCGAACGATATGGTGATTCACGCTCATTAGGGCTTTAATCTTTCCAGAAATCTCCTCTGGTGCTTCCTCTGTGTTTAACTCGAAAACCTCTCCTGAAGATTCATCAATCACCAAAAACTGAGAGTGTCCTGTCGCGTTGTTGGTAAACAGTATTGTTTTTTTCTCACTCATCTGCGTAGAGTTTAACACGAAAAGGCTACTCTTGTAAAGAAAAATCGACCTCGAAACCTAACTTTCTTTTGCTTGACAAATCGCCTCGGCTGGGGGGCCGCCCGAGATGGTACGTGTACGTACTAATACCACCGCGGAGCTATTTAATAGACGCTATTTCATAACATCATGAACAAAGGTTCCAACCATCGCGCCCAAAACTATGATAAATAATATCGTATTATCCATAATCAATTATACCACAGGTTCAGGTTTAACGCTAGAAGAATAACCACCCTTGCCTTGCTTGCGCAACTTGGACAACGCTTTGCTTGCTGCGCTACCCTTGGGTTGTGTGCCGTGAAGCAACAACGCAAACGACTCTGAACCAATCGCAGCGTGTGAGTCGTCGTGGTCAATCTCTAAACCTTTGTCGATTGCCTCTTGCTCACTAAATACAACTTCAGCGCACTTGAAATCGTGTAACTCGATTAGCTCATCAAATTTACCACCACGACTTGCGGTGAGAATCAAATTCTCTGGTAACGCAAATTGTTTCCATAAGTGAAGGCTCTTTGAGTAAGAGTAAAAGATACGGTCAGGATAACGGCGCGCAACTTCAATCCACGCTTCAAGATACATTTTGTTGAAGTAATCGCCGCCAACGTGTACGCGGTAAATGTCTGCCTTGGGTAGACTTTGCTCAATTAAATCAGCACAGGCTTTGACACCTTTTTTTAGTGCGGCCTTAATCAAATCATAGTTATGCCAAACAGCATTGCGCAGGGAAGGATAGACGGCCTCGGCACTTGCTTGAAAGCAACGCCACTCCGTGTCCTTGCCATCAGTAATCTTGCCGGTGGTGCGGTCAGCTTTAGATAAGCAATCCTTTGCTCCGGGGCAAGTGTGTCCACTCGGCAGGGAAAAGGTTAAGAGCTTGAGTTTTAATTTTTTAGCCAGAGCTTTGAGCTTGGCGTTTGGGTTTCCGAATTTAAGTTTCATAAGATAGATTATAGACTATTCCGTGGTGATTGTCAAGCTTAATTCCAATGGTCAATTTTGCCATTCCAACGACCTTCTTCACGCATCGCAGGAGTAACCTCGCAGCTTTCATTAGGTGAACGCCAATCGTATTGCATATCCAAGCAATCACTAAACTTACCAAAGTATTCAGACGATTCCATTGAGTCGAAAACCTCTTGCGCTAACTCCTTGGCTCGCGGCATTAAACCGCCTTTTAATCCCCTGCAAGCTATGAGAGCAGCTTCGCCTTGGTTGTCCATATCCTGTAACAACTTAAACAAAAAGATATTCTGTAACGACTTGAGAAAGCGTTCCTCGTTTGTCCAGAAGTAACCGCGAAACTCATTAAGCCAATGAAACTCGCCAGATGTTGCACCGTGATTCCAGAAGCTCCAAAACCTTTGTGTGATTTCCTCTCGGCTGTCGCCTTGAATTTCAACTGCCCACGCAGTTCCTTTTCTGCTGTACTTAATCTCTGTCATTGTCCGTAAAGAATACCATACAATAGCCTTTACGTCAAGCAAAATCGGATCTCTTCATAAGATAGTTTCTTATAAAGCGGTGTTTTCTCCGATGAGAAATTCGCCTGATATAAGAAATATTCTGACACAATACCACACAAAAACAAGTATATCGTCCAAAACAATTGTGTCCTTTGTCGCTCATTAATTAGCGTAATTGATTGGCAAAAAACTTTGTCGATCATTCGTGAGCGGCAAAACAATTAGCCGATCAAAAAGCAGGAAAAATGATTGACAAATCCGCTCGGCGGGGGCCCCGCCCGAAAGATTTTTCTTGACAACCTCACGTTTTTCTGGCATAATATGCGTAATGAAAATAACAAAGACATCTGCTCATTCGGGCATCACTCGCACCCTCGACCTCGACGTTACTCTTGAGGAGTACTCTACTTGGCGTTGCGGTGAGTTAATTCAAAACGCTATGCCTCGCCTCAATGCTGATGAGCGCGAGTTCATCAAGACAGGTATCACCGCCGAGGAGTGGGAAGAAATGTTCGGCTCACAGGAGGACTAATGGACAAGATAGCTCGACAATTACGCCGTGAGGTTTATCGTAATCTTCACTGGAAAAATGAAACCGTTTATTCTGTGCGCAAGTGTGCAAATCAACTTGTTGAGGGTCACTCTCTCTCTATTGTTTTAGACGGCAACACCAAGTACCCTGTTACCTTTGCTGTAGGCCCGAAAGGAAATCAGCGCGTGCGTGATGAGAGGCGCAAGAACGTCCACGCAGTTATCCGCGGAGTTATTTGCGACGTTGTGTGGGCTTATGCCGATATGGATGCGTTTGAGAAAGGTCACGCCAAGGACGTTTGTGATCATCATAAGAGCCGACACATGGTCGAGCGTGAAGGTTATGAATGGAGGGAAGTCGTTTACGATCCTTATCATTTTACCACCTTTATGACTCGCGACACCAATCCGCTCCGTGGTATCAATGATATCTATGAACCCGTCTTTACTGCTCGTAAGGTGATTATTACAGATAAAGTGTGGGCGCAAGTGCTTGTGGAGCACGAAAATAATTAAGAAAAAGTTTGACAGAGCGCAGATGTTCTGTTATACTAATAAAACAGTGAGGGTAGTTCTTCACTAGTTCTTTGATAATATAATTTGAGGTTGGCCAACAAAGGGTCGCGGTGATGCCAAAACAATAGGCCACGCGAGCCTCCATTAAAGTAAGGTAGCCAAAGCTCCTTCGCCTCTTTTAATTTGAATCGTCGACGGATGATTCAAGGGTATGGCTGAATATTCCTCCAACATAAGGGAAAAGGCATAGATCTATAGGAGAGAGTGCAATCGTATGACTCTTATAGGGTTAGTAGACTGGTTAACTGAACTGTATTGTGTGCTGGTCTTGATGGTAATGCAGCAATCCATCTACCCATTAATTTAATTATATTAATTTACGGTTGCGCCTCAACCGGACGCAGATAAGTAACCCTTCTGCCGGCAATGAGTGAAGTCGTGGCGCAAGACCGAGAACTCAAATTGCTCTCGTCGAGTTGTGGGATCGCAAGATCGTTCACCGGAGAGCATTTTTTTTTTTTTTCGGGCGGGCCCCCGTCCGAAATTGTGAATAACTTTTTGAAAATATCGCTTGCGCTATCAGCGTTTGTGTGGTATATTATAGCTTATGAAACACAAAATGAAATCCAATGCAATCCTCACAAACGAATCCTATGCCCTATGGGTAGACGGAAAACTTAAGTTCACCTTCCCTCACACTCGTGATGGTATCAACGATGCGTTCGCGGAAGCGTTCTATGTCGATGGTAAGGCGGAGATATTCTCCTCACGCGATGACCTAGTATGGTCGAGCGAAAGCAACGAAGAGTTGGTCTACGCAGGAGCGTGGGAATAATCCTCTAGGTGTCAACCTGAAGTTGGCACCGAACATGCCCCCCGCCGAGCCCTAAGATGTCAAGCGTTAATGTTATGAAAATTTAATCTAATTAAACGAAAAAAAAGCTTGCATGAGAACGGAAAGTATCGTAATATTAGGGTATGGCAAGAACTACTAGACCACAATCATCTCACTACGACTATACGGTAGTGAGCGAACCACTACAGTTACCTACGACCGCATCAGGACTTTACGACCTGCTTCTGGCGAATCCTCACCTAAAGGCTGAGACGATTCTAAGCATGTGGGAAGAGAGAGCATCCAGTATTAATTCCACTGGATGGTTCGCGACTGTACGTACTGACACCAACCAAGTTCTAGGTGTTCACACTGATCACTACGGCATCCTGCAGAATCGTGATATCGATAACTCAATTGAGGATGTCATTGGAGAATACAATGCTGATTGCGAGCGAGACGGACGTCAAGGTCTCGGCGAAGCACGCAAGAAGTTTATTGTTTGCCGTGATGGTGCGCGAGTATACGGTCGCTATGACTTTGAGGCTTATACTCAGTCTGTCCCTAAGGTAGGCGACATGTCTTTACGCCTTACGTCAAACAACTCGTTTGATCGTTCCTGTAAAGGCAACGTTGCTCTCGAAGTACTCAGGACTATCTGTGCTAACGGACAGAAGACAACCCTGAAAGACTTCAGCCTTACTAAGAAGCACACTCAGCAAGTGAACACCAATTTCATTGGAGATGCTTTGCGCAAAGCCATTGAGGCATTCGATGCTGGCGATGCGTTTAAAGTATACGGACGGTTGGCTAATAAAAACATCACTCAAGAGCAAGGAGAAAACATCCTTAAAAATCTTGAGAGTCGTGGCGTCATGTCTACAAAGGTTCGCGAGGACGTTAAACTCATCTGGGATACTCCATCCTATCAAGAAGATGAGGGACGCAACCTCATGAACCTGTACAACAGCGTAACGCAACATCTGACACGTGAGGTCGAGGATGAGCGTCACGAGTACGCCGATGGTATCAACACCAAAGTTCTGCGAGCCCTCGACAAGTTGTCGCAAGGTGCTGAGCAGAAATTGCTTGTTGCTGCCACAAACTAATGCATAGTTCTCGGGTCCTTCATTGGGCCCGGGAATTATGTGCTTGACAAGAACCGGAAAGTATAATAAGATTAAGGAAGTTATGGAAGATAATACATATACCCTCGTCTACGCTCCAGAGAAGAGCGAAACCAACTTCAGTCATCATATGTATGAGGTTGAGAACCCGAACGATGCTGAAAAGCTCTACAACAAAGGTACGCAAGTCGGCTTTGTTGCCAAGGTAAAGAACCGCGACGAAAAGTTTCGCGCGTTCCGCTTTGATCGCATCGTGTCGTTGGCTCGCACAAGTTAATCCTTGTGTGTAGTCCGTGACTCAAGGAGCCTTACGGCTCCCTTTTTTTTGCTTGACTCGGCGGGCCCCCGTTCGGAAGGGGGCGCGCCGCACCACAAAGTCAAGTAAAAAGATAAAAAATATTTCAACCAGAATATACTTATTTAGTGCTTATTTATTTAGTCCTTATTTTGTTCTTATTTAGTTATTTCCCACACATAAAAAAATCCCCCACGGAATTAACCGTGAGGGACTTATGCCTACTTATTTACTTATTTACGCTTCTGTCTCCGGAACAGGCAAGAAGATAGTCTCCTGCTCGTCATCGCTGATAACTTGAGGGGCGACTTGCTCCTCAGGCATTTCGGGTGGAACCATCTTGGTGACGGCGTAACCAGTTAGCAACAAATTGAATGCCAATAAGACAAGAGCAATTCGTGCATAGGTTGTATTTACTTCAGTTAGTTTTTCTTTTGTTTTCTTCACAGTTTTAAAAAATTATTTATATTTATTTAGTACGGTTACGGCTTTGTTTCATGAGGGCTTCATCCTTTGATTCCCCGTACGGAGTTCTCCTCCGTCACCATGCGCCTAAACCGATAGGAACACACTACTGTTACTACTCTCTTATATTAACACGCCTTCACCGCTTTGTCAAGCCCATCAAGGTAATCTTTTCCCTTCTTGGTAATCTTTCTGCCAGCAGTAGAGATTTCCATGAGGTTCATCTTCTGAAGATACAACTCGTAGTCACGCTGCAAGCAACCTTTTGAGAGGCAAGTCTTGGCGGCGAGATGCGTGAGCGAACACTCTTTCTTCTCCAATAGGATGCGAAGAACTTGCAACTCAATCTTACTCAACCCAAGCGGCAAAATACCAAGAGTGTGACGAAGTTTCTTCCAATCCTCAAGAGAGAAATTCTTCTTCTTGAACCCATCCATGTATAGCTTGAGCTTGGTGGACATTTTTTGTGCAGCGCGAGCATTACCGCGCAGCACCTTACTAATCCGCTCAAGAGCATTATCATCAACAGTATAGTCGAGTAACACACGGCGCATGATAGTAGCAAGCTCATCGTGAGAGTATTCCTCTAGGTCGATGCGTTCCATTCTGTCCATCAACGCATGAAAGACTTGCTGTGCTTCTGTGGTACAAAAGACAAAGCTCAAGCGGCTAAAGTCAAAGTCCACGTTGTAATCGTCATAGGCAAAGGTAGTACGGTTCTCTGCATTAGGATTAAGAATAGTAAGTAATGCCATCGTCAAATCCTTTGGCAACTCACTAGCCTCGTCAAACAAGATGGTAGCATCGTTGTTAACAAGGTGAGGCACAACAATCTGATTAAAGAATTGTTTCACGTTCTTGAGAGTCGAGCAGTTGATCTCAAAGAACTTCTTGGCGCGACCTGTCTCCTTGTTCTTGAGGTGACGAGCCAAACCCTTTGCCATCATAGTTTTACCGCAACCGCGAGGAGCAGTAAACATGATGTGGGGAATCACGCTGGTAGCGTTGTATCCTTGAAGGTAAAATTCAAGTTGACGTTTAGCGGCATCTTGGCCGACAATTTGTGGGAATAAGGTTGTAGCAGTTTCCATATCTAATAATTCTAAACTAATTTCCTTTGCTAGTCAAGTTAATAGTGACATCAATAGAATCTACATCAATGTCCCAATACTTTGCAGAACTAATCTGGTCTTTAATCCAAGCGTGAATATCATCAGTCTGATAAGTGCTATCATCTACTGATTCACACAACATCATTGTGCGAGGTTGACCATCTCTTACTATCTTTGTGTTAATTTCCATATCTAATAATAACTTAATATCTGGTTCTTGTCAACTACCAATCGGCATCTAGGCTAACTTCTTTTATCTTAACCACTTCTTCCTGCTCTATTACTACTGGCTCATCATCGAGACTCGTCTCGGTTACAGAGACTTGCTCTCCAAGTGCCTTGATGTTCTCGGTAGTAGCTTTGAAGGACTTTGCTTTGGCTTCCAGACTTAACGCCTCGGCAAACCTGCGTGACACGATAACCTGTGCGGTATCTTTTAATACGTTATTGAGGTCTGCTAAAGGCATGACAACAAAGCTGCCAGCACCCTTGGTTTTTCCGCTTCCACTTTTCTTAATTGGCATACTCTAATAATACATGAATATCTGCTCCGAGTCAAGCATATAAATAAATTAAAATATGTATTGACACAGACCGGAAGGTATGATACTATTAGGGATAGTTGAAACACAATAGACACTCAATATAAATAAATTAAATTATGCAAACCATCCTTTTAATCCTCGTTATCATCTCATTCGCCTATTTTGACTGTTTTTAATGTCATTAGTCATATACAAATTATTTATGAACTAAATATGGCTAAATAAGCCGCTCTTGGGACATTTAAGAGTGTCTACATTCTAATATAGCACAAAAAGTGAATAAAATCAACTGAAATATAGTGCCTAGTGACCATTATATATAAATTATTATAGCGCGAAATATATTTTAACTTATTTATGAAGGATTTTTGCCTAAATATGGTTGGTAGTCACCATTATGCACTATTAAAAACTTTGCGGCGATATATTTTAATTTAATAATGTAGAAAAGAAATGCCGAATCGCTAAATATAGCAGTCAGCCTCGATAATCCACGGAATAAAAGAACTTAAAAATATGATGATATATTTTAATTTATTTATGGCGAATCTTGTGACTAGATACGATGGTTGTCACTAAAGAAAGGTGCGGCGAATGAGATGATAACGAGGATTAAAAGGATGGTTTGCATAATTTAATTTAT
>CAACVF010000358.1_pt1 | contig 9834 bp, 16 predicted proteins | sample 2381781 | NCBI WGS metagenome assembly CAACVF01 (sample SAMEA5211967, study PRJEB30684) | marine metagenome | biome: Marine; feature: Epipelagic; material: Water | collected 2015-10-15 | depth 60 m | reverse complement strand
AAGAGATTTAGCAAAGCGTTTTTACTATTGCTTTTTATATGGTGGTGGCGTTAAAAGGATTGCGGAAGTAACTGGTAAAAAAGTTGGTGAAGCATCTAAGATTAAAAAAAGATTCTTAAACAATTTACCTGCTCTAAGTAAGTTAATAGAGCAAGTACAATTAGCGGCAGAGAGAGGACATTTAGTTGGTCTTGATAAAAGACAGATTAAAGTTCGTTCAGCACACGCCGCACTTAATACACTTTTACAAAGTTCAGGTGCTTTAGTTTGTAAGCAATGGCTTGTTGAGTTTAATAAATTAGTTAAGGATATGTCTGAAACCCAACAGGTTGTTTGGGTGCATGATGAAATACAGGTAGAGTGTCTTGAAAAAGATGCAGATACCGTTGGTAGGTTAGCTGTCAAAGCAATCAAATGTACTGGCGAACACTTCCAATTAAGACTCCCTTTAACAGGAGAATATAAAATAGGAAATGATTGGAGTGAAACACATTAATGAATAAGAAGTTTGATAAAGACCTAAAGTATGGTCAGGAAAGAGAGAACAGAATTGTATCTATTCTTGACAAAGATAAAACAAAGATGGAAATAAAAACAGAGAGAGACTGGTGGTATAAAACTAATAACATAGCTATTGAAGTAGAATGTTATGGTAAGCCGTCAGGTATTATGGCAACTGAAGCAGATTACTGGGTGCACATATTAGCTAACGGTGAAAAAGATTATGTTCGTATGATATTTGATACGTCAACTATAAAAAAATTGGCAAAAAAATATATGAAGAATATAAAGAGTGGCGGTGATGGTAACAAAAGCAGATTTGTTTTAGTTCCTCTTGCTGAATTATTTTTAAAAAAGAACATAGGATAATATTATGAGTGATAAACTAAAAGGTAGAAAAGTAATATTAATTGATGGTGATATATTGTTATATCAAATTGCAATTAATAATGAAGTAGATACTCATTGGGGTGATGGACTATGGACATTACATTGTGATGAGAATAAATGTAAAGCTGATGTAGATGCAGTGATAGATGACTTAGGTTCATCATTTAGTGCAGATGATTATGTTGTTGCATTAACAGATAAAGATAACTTTAGGAAAGATGTCTTACCTTCTTACAAAGATAACAGAAGAAAGAAACGTAAGCCAATGACATTAAAACCATTACGTGAATATGTTATGAAAAAACATAATGGTATCATGTGGAAGAACCTAGAGGCTGATGATGTATTAGGCATTATGGCTACAGAGCCAACTAATGAAGAAAGAATTGTAGTTAGTATAGATAAAGATTTACGAACAGTACCATGTAACTTATCTGCTGACGGTTTAAATGTAGAAACAATACCACCAAGAATGGCTGATTATAATTTTATGATACAGACATTAACTGGTGATAAAGTTGACGGCTATGATGGCATTGATGGTGTCGGTGTAGTTACTGCAAATAAACTTATACAAAAATATACTAATGTTCCGTTAAAAGATTTATGGAATGTAGTAAAAAGTATATACAAAGATAAAGGTTACACTGCTAAAGAAGCACTAGCTCAAGCTAGAGTTGCTAGAATATTAAGGCATGGTGACTACAACAAAAAAACAGGTAAGGTAAAGTTATGGCAGATGAAAAAATAGACCCAATAAAAAATCCACCGCACTATACTAACAAAGAGATAGAGCCTATTGATTATATTATAGGCAATGGTCTTACGTACTGCGAAGGTAATGTTGTGAAATACATAACACGTTGGCGTGGTAAAGGTGGCATTGATGATTTAAAAAAAGCAAAAGTATACATTGATTTTATTATAGAAAAAGAAGGTGTACCTAAAATTAGCGATAAGTAATGGAACACAAACACATAATCATTAGGGCAGAAGTAAACAAGCCACCACAAGATATACGTAAAGTAAAGAAGTGGTTGCGTAAATTAGTTAAGGCAATAGGTATGCGTCCTCTTGGACGACCTAGTGCTGTCTATGTAGATACAGAAAACAATAAAGGTATTACTGCTGTCCAATGTATTGAAACATCACACATAGCTTTACATTGTTGGGACGAAGTATCTCCTGCAATAGTACAGCTAGATGTTTATACATGTGGTAGTCTTGATAAAGAAATTGTTTTATTATTTTTAGATGACTTTGAACCAGTTAAAGTTGACTACGCTATGATAGATAGAGCAGAATTTATAGACATATTAAAAAAGAAAGAAAGAGTTAGACTATGATAAATTATGACAGAGACGAATTACTTACTGATTTTGGTAAGACAACATTAAAAGATAGATACTTATTACCTCAAGAAGATTCACCGCAAGATGGATTTCTTAGAGCGGCTAAAGCATTTTCAGATAATGATGAAATGGCTGAACGTATTTATTCTTATGCGTCTAAGTTATGGTTTATGTATTCTACACCTGTTTTGTCTAACGCAGGAAGTAAAAGGGGTATGCCTATTTCATGTTTCTTAAATTATGTAGGTGATAGTAGAGAAGGATTAACAGGACACTACACAGAAAACGCTTGGTTAGCTTCTGTGGGTGGTGGTATCGGTGGTTACTGGGGACATATAAGAAGTGATGGTACTATGACATCTGGTGGTTCACAATCATCAGGTTCTATTCCATTCTTACATGTAGTAGACTCAGAGATACTTGCATTTTCTCAAGGCAAAACAAGACGTGGTAGTTATGCGGCATACATGGATATATCACACCCAGAAATTATAGAATTTATTGAGATGAGAAAACCTAGTGGTGGTGACGTACATAGAAAATGTCTTAACTTACATCATGGTGTAAACATTAGTAATGAGTTTATGCAACTAATAGATAATTGTATAAAAGAACCTACGTATGATGATAGTTGGAATTTAATAGACCCACATACAAAAAAAATTGTACGTACTATATCTGCTAGAGAGTTATGGCAAAAGATTTTAGAAACTAGAGTAGCAACAGGAGAACCTTATGTTTCTTTTATTGATACTATTAATGATGCGTTACCTGAAACACAAAAAAAATTAGGTTTAGAAGTACATCATTCTAATTTATGTACTGAAATTACTTTACCAACAAGTGACAATAGAACAGCAGTGTGTTGTTTGTCTTCTGTAAATTTAGAAAAGTATGATGAGTGGAAGAATGATACATTATTTATACCAGACTTAATTAGATTCTTAGATAACGTACTACAATATTTTATTGACTATGCACCTGAAGAATTATTTAGAGCTAGATTTAGTGCAAACAATGAAAGAAGTTTAGGTTTAGGAGCTATGGGTTTTCATGCTTACTTACAATCTAAAGGTATTCCGTTTGAATCTGTATTAGCTAAGTCATTAAATTTAAAAATATTTAAAAAGATAAAAGAACAAGCAGTAGAAGAGTCTAAAAGACTAGCGATTAAAAGAGGAGAAGCACCTGACATGGAAGGTACTGGTATGCGTAATGCACACTTGTTAGCTATAGCACCTAATGCTTCGTCTTCTATTATTTGTGGCACTACTTCACCTTCAGTAGAACCATATAGAGCAAATGCCTATGTGCAGAAAACAATGTCAGGTTCGTTTTTAGTTAAGAATAAATATTTAGAAAAACTATTAGAGAAGAAAGGAATCAATAATGATACTACTTGGACTTCAATTCTTGCCAATCGTGGCTCAGTTTTGCATATAAAAGAATTATCTGATTACGAGAAAGATACTTTTAAAACTGCTATTGAGATTAACCAACAATGGGTAATAGAACATGCGGCAGACAGACAACAATATATTTGTCAAGGACAATCTATAAATGTATTTGTACCTGCTGACGTAAATGTAAAAGAGCTACATGATATACACATGTTAGCTTGGAAACGTAAACTAAAAACACTATACTACTGTCGTTCAGAAGCTATTAAACGTGCAGAGTTAGTGTCTAAAAAAATAGAAAGAACAATCATACCTGAAGCTGATTGTTTATCATGTGAGGGATAATGACAGACAGTAGTATATTTGACCACATAGATAAACCAAAACGTAGAAGACGTAGAAAAAAACCACAGAAACAAACTGTATTGTGGACAGTCTATCATACTATTTTAGCTTTAGAATTATTAGTTATAATTATAATAGAAGGGATAGAATTATTTTATGGGCTTTAAAGACTATAAGATTAGAGATGGCGTACATATTCCTAGTGAAAAATATAGGAAAAATTATGATGCTATTTTTAAAAAGAAAAAGAAACAACAAGCTGACATGCAGTCAGACAATATAGAGATGGAAAAACTAGCAGAAGAACAAAAATATTTAAAGGAGTTAGAAAAAAAACTATGAGTTTATTTAAGGAACGTATACATTATAAACCATTTGATTATGAGTGGGCTTTTGAATCTTACGACATGCAACAAAAAATGCACTGGTTGCCTAGTGAAGTACCTTTACATGAAGATGTAAGAGATTGGAATGAGAAACTTACTGTAGAAGAAAAGAATCTTATATCACAAATACTTAAATTTTTTACACAAGGTGATGTAGATATAGCTCAAGCATATTTAGATAAATACATTCCTAAATTTAAACCACCAGAAATAAGAATGATGTTGTCTGCTTTTGCTACAAGTGAAGCAAATCATGCACATAGTTATTCATTACTCAATGATACAATAGGATTACCAGATAAAGAGTATAAAGCATTTCAACAATATAAAGAAATGTCTGATAAACATAATTATTTATTTGAAAGCAAAGGTAAAGGATTAGAAGGATTAGCTAAAGAGATAGCTTGTTTTTCTGCATTTGGTGAAGGCTTACAGCTATTTGCTTCTTTTGTTATGTTACTTAACTTTCAAAGATATGGTAGAATGAAGGGTATGTGTCAGATAGTTACATGGTCTATAAGAGATGAAACACACCATGTAGAAAGCATGATTAAATTATTTCATTCTTTAATAAAAGAAAACCCTCACATTTGGACAGAAAAATTTAAAGCAGGTATATATCAAACAGCTAGAGATATGGTAGATTTAGAAGATAGATTTATAGATTTAGCTTTTAATATGGGTGGTATACGAGGACTAAATCCTAACGAAGTTAAACAATATATTAGATATATAGCTGATAGAAGATTGTTACAATTATCATTAAAACCTAATTATGGTGTAAAACATAACCCTTTAGGGTGGTTAGATTGGGTATTAAATGGTGTAGAACATGCTAATTTCTTTGAAAACAGAGCAACAGAATACAATAAAGGTACAGTAACAGGAGACCTTTGGAAGTAAAGTTCCCTTTTTAGACGAATAAAACTATGGAAGATTTAACATTACCAAGTAACGTAGATGATTTAGTGAAACTATTAAATGAGACGTTTCCTGAAAAATCACCTGAATTAAAAGACGATACTAAAACCATTTATTTTAAAGCAGGACAGCGTGATGTTGTCAAATTTATTAATAACTTAAAAGAGAGAACGGAGAAATAAATATGTGCACTAGCAGACCTAAAGTCCCTGCTCCACAACCTGCTCCGCCAATGCCAGTGAATACTTCACAAACTGTAGGTGAAGAATTGTCACCAACTTTGGTAACAGCAGACGAGCAAGACATGAAGAAAAAGAAGAAAAAAGTTAAAAAATCAGGAACAAGCTCATTACAAACTACTTCAGGTGTAAATGTAGCAACTGGTTCTGGCTTAAATATTTCTTAATAAATGGAATACATGGATAACGATTTTACACAAGGTACAGCAAGACAGCGTTATTCTAAATTAAAACAACATAGAGAACATTTTTTAGATAGAGCAGAAGAGTGCTCTGAATTAACTATTCCTTCTCTTATTCAACCTGATGGTTTTACAGATTCATCAGATTTATATAACCCCTATCAATCAGTAGGAGCTAGGGGAGTCAACAATTTAGCTTCTAAACTTTTATTATTATTACTTCCCCCAAACTCACCATTCTTTAGATTATCTATTGCAGGTAAAGCAAAAGAAGATTTACAACAGAGAGCAGAATTAAAATCAGAAGTAGAAAAATCTTTAGCTACTATTGAAAGAGAAGTAACTAATAAAATAGAACAATTAGCATTAAGAGTATCTGTATTTGAAGCATTAAAACATTTAATTGTTGCAGGTAATGTACTTACTTATTTACCTAAAAAAGGTTCTATGAGAGTATTTCCATTAACTCAATATGTATGTCAAAGAGATAGTTCAGGTAATGTTTGTGAAATTCTTGTTCAAGAAAAAATGAGTGTAATGGCATTAGATAAAGATGTTGCGGCACAAGTAGTTACTGACCCTAATTATAAAAAAGATGAAGAAGTAGAATTATATACACACGTTTATAAATTACCCAATGATGAATTTTATGTTTGTCAAGAAGCTAATGGTGTTAAGATACCATCTAGTATAGGTAAATTTAAAAAAGATAAATTACCATATCAAGCCCTAAGAATGATTAGAGTTGACAATGAAGATTATGGTAGAGGATATGTAGAAGAATTTTTAGGAGACCTTAAATCATTAGAAGGTTTGTCTCAAGCATTAGTAGAATCTGCGGCGGCTTCAAGTAAAGTAGTATTTCTTGTAAGACCTAATGCAGTTACTAGAAAAAAAGATTTATCATTAAGTAGAAATGGTGACATTATTACTGGTAGTGCAGAAGATGTAACAGTATTACAAGCACAAAAACAATATGATTTACAAGTTGTAGAAAGAAGCATACAAAAATTAGAAGAAAGATTATCTTTTGCTTTCTTATTACATACAGCTATACAAAGACAAGCTGAAAGAGTTACAGCACAAGAGATAAGATACATGGCAGAACAATTAGAAACTGCTATGGGTGGTGTATATTCTTTATTATCACAAGAATTTCAATTACCATTAGTTTCTATATTAATGAAAAGAATGGAATCTAAAAATGAGATACCATCATTACCAAAAGGTTCAGTACAACCAACTATTATTACAGGTATTGAAGCATTAGGTAGAGGTAACGATTTACAAAAATTAAGAGAATTTGTAGCTGAGATAGGTAACTTAGCTCAAATAAATCCTGCGGTTGTTCAATCATTAAACCCTGACGATTTAATCAAACGTATTGCTACTGGTTTAGGTATTGATACAGACGGATTAATTAAATCAGAAGAACAATTAGCACAGGAACAGGCGGCTCAAGAAGAGCAAATGCAAAACGAGCAAATGATGAATATGGCTGAGAAAGCTGTAGCACCAGTTGCAAACAATTTATCTAAACAACAATAATTAAGGAAACAAAATGGTAGACTCAGTAGAAATAAAAACAGAAGAAACTACTAGCGAAAAGCCAGTAGAGGAGAAACAGTCCACACAAAGTGTTCAAGGATTACCAGAAAAATTTAAGTCAGTAGAAGATTTGGCTAAAAGTTATTCTGAGCTTGAAAAAAAACTTGGTGAACAAACTCCTAAACAAGAAGAAGTTGACCCAGTAAGTGCTACAAAATTAAAAGGCGAAGAACCTAAAGTAGAAGAAACAAAACAAGAGAATACTTTAGAAATAGCTGAAGATGCTGTAGAAAATGCAGGATTAAATTTTGATACTTTAGCACAAGAATATGCTGAAAAAGGTCAATTAGGTGATGAATCATATAAAGCACTAGAACAGTCAGGTATTCCAAAAGCATACGTTGACCAGTTTATTGCAGGACAAAAAGCTATAGGTGAAAAACAAACTGATAGTGTAAAAACTATGGTTGGTGGTGATGAAGCCTATAATGAAATGGCATCATGGGCATCTAAAAATATGTCTGAAGGTGAAAAGAAAGCCTACAATGCGGCAGTAAACAGTGCAGATATGGACACAGTAAAATTAGCAGTAGATGGTTTACAAGCTAAATATCAAGCGGCTAATGGTATTGAACCAAAATTGATGCAAGGCAAAGCTACTCCAGTTTCAGAACAAGGATTTGATTCTTGGGCTGAAGTAACTGCGGCAATGGCTGACCCTCGTTACTCAAAAGACCCTGCTTATCAAGAAGCAGTAAAACAAAAATTAGCTAATTCAGAGTTATAATATGTATTGGCTAATAGCTTTACAAAAGCAATATGAAGCAGACATAGCAGAACACACAGCAGTGTTAAAAACATTTGTTAATAATTCTGTAGGTGTCGCTGACCATGATAAGTTTATGTCTATACTAAAAGATAGAGTAAATAAACTAAGTCATGCAAAAGACAGTTTAAAAACTGTTCAAGATATTATGGAAAAAAAAGTACCCATAGTAGAAGAAAACAAATGTAAATGTAAAAAGGAGAAATAAATATGCCTAGTCATTACGGTAAATCAAAAATGAAAAGTAAAAGTAAAGGGTTAAAAGGTGGACAAAAAAGACTACCTATGGCTCTTAAAAAGAAAATAATGAATAGTAAAAGAAAAAAATAATCATGGCAAAAAAAGGATTATACGCTAACATACATGCTAAGAGAAAAAGAATCAAAGCAGGTAGTGGTGAAAAAATGAGAAAAGTAGGAGCTAAAGGTGCACCTACTGCCGCTAATTTTAAAAGAGCGGCTAAGACACGTAAGAAAAAGTAGTCATGGTTGCGAAGAAATATCAAAATCCTAGCGGCGGTTTAAATGAAGCAGGACGAAAATATTATAATTCGCAAGGCATGAACCTAAAAAGACCTCAACCAGAAGGCGGCTCAAGAAAGAAATCTTTTTGTGCTCGTATGCGTGGTATGAGAAAAAGACAAAAGGCTAGTAACAATACTGGAAAAGATAGATTGTCATTAGCATTGAAAAAATGGAAATGTTAATATAGTTGTGCAACCTACTTAGGTGGCAACTGCCAACACAATTTAGCCAAATAACTTGACCTACTGCGGTAGACAATCTTGACTAAATAACTGAATTGAAGAGGCTTTTATAAATAAACGTCATAATAAATAAAGGAGAACAATTATGTCAAATGCAGTACCTGCAAAAATCGGTAATGTAAATAGTGGTTCAACTAGAGATGACGCTCTGTTTCTAAAAGTATTCGCAGGTGAAGTTATTACTTCATTTGAAAGAGCTTCAAAAACAGAAGGTGCAGATATGGTAAGAAGTATCTCATCTGGTAAATCAGCTACTTTCCCAGTAATGGGTAGAGTTGATGCCGCTTATCACGCAGTTGGAGCAGAAATTGTCGGTTCAGCAGTAAATCACAACGAAAAGGTTATTACAATTAATGACCTTTTAATATCTTCAGTGTTTTTATCAAACATTGAGGAAGCTAAAAACCATTGGGACGTAAGAAGTGCGTATTCACAAGAGCTAGGGAGAGCACTTGCTTTCACTAAAGATAAGCACATTTTACAAACTATTGGTCAGGCATCATTAGTAACTACACCTAACGTAACTGGTGGAGATACTACAAGTAACATAGTAAACACAGGCATTGCTTCTGCAACAGATGCAACTGCGGCTAATGCAATGATTGATGCAATCTTTGCGGCGGCTAAAGAGCTTGATGCAAATTATGTTCCTGCCGAAGGTAGAAAATGCTTCTTAAGATTAGAAGAATACTACAAACTAGCTAACGCAACAAATGCAGTAAACGTAGACTTTAGTGGTAGAGGTTCTATCGCTGAAGGTAAAGTTCTAAGAATTGCAGGAATTGATTTAATACCAGTTCCTCATTTTGTGGACTCTAACGTAAACTCAGGAGTAGAACAAGGTTCAGCAACTAACGGTGGTTCAAACCCACAAGCTGTAAACTTATCTAACTTCGTTGCTTTAGTATCTCACCCAAGTGCTATAGGTACAGTTAAACTTATGGACTTAGGTGTTGAAAAAGAGTACGACATCAGAAG
>CAACVF010000357.1_pt1 | contig 9853 bp, 19 predicted proteins | sample 2381781 | NCBI WGS metagenome assembly CAACVF01 (sample SAMEA5211967, study PRJEB30684) | marine metagenome | biome: Marine; feature: Epipelagic; material: Water | collected 2015-10-15 | depth 60 m | reverse complement strand
TTAAAGGCCTTCTCTAGGTCCTTAATAACTACATCCGCTTTTATTTTTTTGGCTAACTTACCCTCGGCGCCGGCTGTTAGTTCAGCCACAACCGATTTCCGCATAAGTTTGGCTTCATCTATGATCGGATCAATTTCAGCTGACACACGTTTTTTCAAGTGCTCCAGCTGGTATTTAGTCATATATTTATTTTTCGACATTTTGCCCCGCTTCCTGTTCCGCGCCGTTTGGTTTTGTTTCCGTGTTAGTAAGGTCCCCGTTAGCGTCAGACCATAAATGATAAGTTATTTTTTTCTTATCATCGTTGAGAGTATCAAGCGCTAATAGTTTTCTAATTGCTTCGTCACGACTTGCGCTATGACTGGCAACGCTAAAACTTAAACCGGCTGAACCCCAATTTACTTTTTTAATTATAAGATACATATTTCCTCCTATTGTTATTTATATCTTTATAGTAGGGACTTTAAGGGATAATGCTCAATAGTCAACCCCTTTTATTATTTTTTTATGTTGATATGTTGCCCTAAAAATATGATTAAAAATGAGCGTGATTTGTGGAAACTTTTAAAAAAATCTAGCGCCGGTATTTTGTTTGATCGTATTGAAAACTGGGCCGTTCCGGGCGTTCCAGACCTCCTCGGCTACAATAAAAATAAAATTTTTTTCACGTTAGAATTAAAGGCAACAATAGGCAACAAAGTCAGACTTTCCCCGCACCAGGTTTCGTGGCACCTTAGACACGATCAGCGGGCCTTTATCCTTGTAGCCCGGTTCTCGGACCGTGGTAAAAAAACAACTGTTGCAAAAATACAACACAGAGGGGGCTTGAGCGCGGGCGGGCCCACCCATTTTTTTTTATATAAAAGCTGTCAGATTATGGACCTTGTTGCTCGTGGCTTGAAAACTGAGCCGATTGTGGGGGGCTTGAGCATTGATGAAATAATTAAATTTTTATCAGGGCTCGGCGCTAAAGCGCCGAGCCCTTAGGTGGAAAAAACGGTCAAGGCGCGATCTCTCACGCTTACCCTTGACCACGGCCAAGCGTCAATGGGTGTTACCCTCGAACAAGTCGAGGAACCATTGATCACAACTTGACCCCAGATCCATCCGGAAGACTCTAAAGAGTATTCTTGACAATGGATCAGGGCTCAAGGGATCAGTTATTATCAAGGCTCTTGATCCAGGAGCCGAAACTCTAAATGTTATTCAACAATATGCAAAGCGCTATAATAACAACGCCCGCTGTGAATAGCATTAACGATACTCCGATTGCTATCGACATTACTTCTTCCTCCATTTCTCATCTTGATTAAAACGATTATTAAACTTAATCGCCTCATCCGTTCCCCGGATCCCGTTATATGCTACGACAATAAGGGCGGTTATCCCGCCCAATATTATAAGTTTTAATTCAATCGGTGCTTCTAAAAAGATTTCGATCATATTGATCCCGATCCTTTACAGATGTCGCAATCCTCAATATATGCGATACCAGGAATATCTTTATCTTTTTCAAGATATGTCCCTTTACCATCACACGCCGGACAATCATCAACTTTGAATAAGTCTTGCGTTGTTTTTGTGTCTAGTTTTTCTTTCATTGTTTTTTCCTCCATTGTTATCCTGGACTTTACGAAATCTAGAAAAGCGTGTCAAGGTCAAAGTTTCCCGGACCGGGGACCGTGGCATAAATGCAACGTCAATATAGTAAATATGCAACACCGACCAAAATGGGTTTTCCTGGGGGCTTGTGTGTGGGCGGGCCCACCCATTGGAGTGGGTCCCAAGGGGTCCTGAAATGTCATCGTAAATTAGACCCCCCACCCCCCTAAAACAAAAAAAGGGGTCCCAAGATATACCCTATATAGTATAATTCGTATAATCGTGGTAAAGATAAAATGAGTTACGAAAAATATGAGTTTAGATAATGAAAAAATAATTCAGCAATTAACGCCGATTGAAAAGAAAAAATATTATAAATCAAAACGGAACCTTGCTGCAGAAAGAGTTAGAAAATTAGTCAACAAAGACTTTTTGGAATTTGTCAAATATATGTGGCCAGAATTTATTGAAGGTCGCCACCATAGATTTATGGCGGATATGTTTAATGACATTGCAAATGATAAGGTTGATCGATTAATTATTAATATGCCACCAAGGCATACGAAGTCTGAATTTGCTTCTTACTTTTTGCCAGCCTGGATGGTTGCAAAGAACCCTAAATTAAAAATTATTCAAACAACACACACAGCAGATCTTGCAATTGACTTTGGTCGTAAAGTAAAACACTTGCTCGACGATCCCCTGTACTCGGAACTTTTTGCTACAAGACTGATGGAAGATTCTCAAGCCGCTGGAAAATGGAAAACGGAACAGGGCGGAGAATACTTTGCCGCTGGTGTTGGTGGTGCGATCACAGGTCGTGGTGCTGATTTATTAATCATCGATGATCCACACAAAGAACAAGATATTAAGAAAGATGGTAAATCTTTTGACAAAGCCTGGGACTGGTATCTATCAGGTCCAAGACAACGTTTACAGCCAGGGGGTAAAATTATCGTGGTAATGACACGTTGGTCAACTAAAGATATTACCGGACAACTTCTAAAAAGTATGTCAGCTGATGATGCTGATAAATGGAAGGTTATAAAATTTCCAGCGATCTTACCTTCAGGTAAACCGTGCTGGCCAGAATTTTGGAAACTGAAAGAATTACAAAGGACTCAGGCAACGCTGACCGGGGCTAGATGGAATGCTCAATATATGCAAGAGCCAACATCAGAAGAAGGTGCCTTGATCAAAAGAGACTGGTGGCAAGACTGGCCTCACCAAAGACCACCCAAAGTAGAATTTATTATTCAAAGTTATGATACGGCGTTTACAAAACAAACAACTTCAGACTATTCAGCTATTACGACCTGGGGTGTTTTTAACAAAGAAGGCGATGGTCAACACGCAATCTTATTAGCGGCTGAGAAAAATAGAATGGATTTCCCCGATCTACGAAGAAGGGCCCACGAACTGTATTTAGAATGGAGACCTGATCAAGTTATCGTTGAGGCTAAAGCTTCTGGTCTGCCCCTGATCCACGAACTAAGAAATATGGACATCCCAGTAATTAACTTTACTCCCTCTCGAGGAAATGATAAGATTTCTAGAGTGAACGCTGTTGCACCTCTTTTTGAATCTGGCAGAGTATGGGCTCCTTTTCATCAAACCTTTGCTCAAGAAGTGATAGAAGAATGTGCTGCGTTTCCAAATGGAGATTACGATGATTACGTTGACTCCACGACGCAAGCAATTTCAAGATTAAGGGGAGGTTATTTTTTAACTCACCCGGAAGACAAAGTACAAGAACCTATTACAAGGGAGATTATAGAATATTATGGCTAGTTTTGCATTTGGTCGAACATTATTACAGTTAGCAGGAAGACTTGGTGTTAGACCAAGAGACTTAGCTAAAGCCGATGATATAGCTTTCATTGGAACGGGAAACAAAAGTCTCTTCTCAAATTCAAGATTAGATCCTAGATCTATCGGTGCAAATTTTAAAAATAAAACAGACTTAGCAGACGACCAGTTTCTCAATATTACGAACAGCGTTAACTTATTTAAGAATGGAAAATTAAATCCTATTGAAGAAAGAATATTAATGGATAACGTTTCAGACCTTGTTCGATTTAAAGAAACAGGAAAACTTTTGCCAAAGGGTGGCATTATCACTTCTGAGACTTTTAAAGAATTAGGAAGACGTAAGGCTCCAGGTTCAGAGTTCAAGGAACTGGGACAAAGACTTGCTAAACAAAAGAAAAATAGATTTCCAGGTAATGTAACACCTGAAGTTAAATCAGCGTTAAAAGAAATAGATAATAAAATCGTGGCAAGTGGTCAGATTACAATGAAAGATTTTGCTAAATTATCTGAGATTGAAAAGAATAGAATTAGAAGAGTATTCGAACCAGGGCTCGAGGAACTTTTTCCTTTCTTAAAATTTGCAGGCGGCGGTATGGTTCCTGAAAGTTTTGGTCTAGCAAACATCCTGGCGGTATAATGAAAGAATTTATAGAGATCCTAGAGCAAATTGAAACTCAAAGTAAATTAAAAAAGTACGATCCCTTAGATAAAACAACTTATCCATCTGACCCTGAACAGAGAAGAAAGCTATTGGCAGAGCCAGAAAAAGATCCTGCAGTAGAGATACTGGAATTAGATGACTAAGAAATTAACTAAAACAATACCCCCTAAATCAGGTCCACAAGCACAGGGGTTGAATATTCAATATAATACTGTTAAGAATGTAGGATTGGAGAAACCATATGGCAGAAGACAACATCGACAAAGCTCTACCCAACGTAGAGCAAACAATAGAATTACCTAGCGAAGAAGAATTAGTAGAAGCGGCTCAGTCTGACGAAGACCAAGTCCCCTCTCCTGAGAATACTGAAATCGTACAAGGTGAAGATGGCAGCGTAGAAATTAATTTTGAACCCGGTGCCGCGAGTCCTGAACAAGGTGGCGATCACTATGCCAACCTAGCTGACTTATTACCGGATGATGTATTAGATCCTATCGGATCAGATTTATATAATAATTATATGCAGTACAAATCTTCTAGAAAAGAATGGGAAGATAGTTATACAAAAGGTTTAGATTTATTAGGTTTCAAATACGACAACAGAACACAACCCTTTCAAGGCGCATCAGGTGCAACGCACCCTGTTCTTGCAGAAGCTGTAACTCAGTTTCAAGCACAAGCTTACAAAGAATTATTACCAGCTAACGGACCTGTTAGAACACAGATCGTAGGTCTTGCAGATCGTGCAAGAGAAGCTCAGTGTAAACGTGTTAAAGATTTTATGAATTATCAGCTGATGGATCAGATGAAAGAGTATGAACCTGAATTCGATCAAATGTTATTTTATCTTCCTCTATCAGGTTCTTCTTTTAAAAAAGTTTACTACGATGAACTTTTAGGTAGAGCTGTATCTAAATTTATTCCAGCCGATGATTTAATCGTACCCTACACGGCTACGTCATTAGATGATGCTGAAGCTATAATGCACGTATTAAAAATATCTGAAAATGATTTAAGAAAAAAACAAGTCGGTGGTTTTTATAGAGACATCGAAGTTAATCCAACTTATGTTCAAGAAACTGAAGTTGAGAAAAAAGAAAGAGAACTTGAAGGTGTTAAGAAAACAAGAGATGAAGATACTTATCAATTAATTGAATGCCACGTTAATCTCGATCTAGAAGGTTTCGAAGATAGAGATGAAGCTGGCGAAGAAACAGGAATTAAATTACCTTACATTGTAACGATCGAAGCAGGCACAAGAAAAGTTTTATCGATCAGAAGAAATTACGCTGTAGGTGATCCAACAAAACAAAAGACACAATACTTTGTACACTTTAAATTTTTACCCGGTTTAGGTTTTTATGGATTTGGTTTAATCCATATGATTGGCGGCCTCTCAAGAACTGCAACAGCAGCATTACGTCAATTACTCGATGCAGGTACCCTATCCAATCTACCTGCAGGTTTCAAACAGCGGGGCATTCGTGTCAGAGACGAAGCTCAAGCGATTCAGCCTGGTGAGTTCAGAGATGTGGACGCACCAGGTGGAAACATCCGAGATGCTTTCTTACCTCTACCTTTCAAAGAACCATCTGCAACATTATTACAATTGATGGGTGTTGTTGTTCAAGCTGGCCAAAGATTTGCATCAATTGCAGATTCACAGGTTGGCGATATGAACCAGCAAGCTGCAGTAGGTACAACTGTTGCATTACTAGAACGTGGCTCACGTGTAATGTCAGCTATTCACAAAAGATTATATGTTGCAATGAAACACGAATTTAAATTATTAGCTGGCGTTTTTAAAACTTATTTACCACCAGAATATCCTTACGACATTGTAGGTGGCCAAAGAAACATTAAGGTTCAAGATTTTGATGACAGAGTTGATATTATTCCTGTCGCTGATCCAAATATATTCTCTCAAACACAAAGAATATCTATGGCACAAACAGAGTTACAATTAGCTCAGTCTAATCCACAAATTCATAATTTATACGAAGCATATCGTAATATGTATGAAGCGATTGGGGTAAGAGACATTGATAAAATTTTACCACCACCTCAACAACCTATGCCAATGGATCCTGCAACAGAAAATATCTTAGCTTTATCAGGAAAACCTTTTCAAGCATTCAAAGGACAAGATCATAGAGCACACATTACTGTGCATTTAAATTTTATGGCAACTAATTTAGCTAGAAATAACCCTATTGTATTAGGTGCATTAGAAAAAAATATTTTTGAACACATATCATTGATGGCACAAGAACAAATTGAAATAGAATTTAGAGAAGAGTTACAGCAATTAGCACAGCTACAAGCTAATCCTGCTCTTGCACAACAAGATCCTAACGTTCAACAACAAGTTTTATCTATAACATTGTCTATGGAGTCTAGAAAAGCTAAATTAATTGCAGAAATGACCCAAGAATTTAAAGATGAAGAGAATAAAATTATGGGTCAATTCGGAAATGATCCGATTGCTAAGTTAAAATCTAGAGAATTAGATTTAAGAGCTATGGATGATGAAAGAAAACGTTCAGAAGGCGAAGATAGAATAGATTTAGACAGAATGAGAGCTATGATGAACCAATCTAACTTTGATGAGAAGCTTGATCAGAACAAAGAGCTTGCAATGTTGCGAGCTGGGGTTAGTTTAGCTAAATCCGGAGCTTCAAAAGTAAAAATTGAAGAAAAATAAGGTGTTGTTGATTAAAAAAGGTGTTATAAAATAAGAACTAAGGAGAAAAAATGGAAAAACTAGATAATATCAAAGAAGTTAAAGTTGGTGAGCAGCAAACTGAGATTGATCCTAGATCAAAAACAACTGCAGACCAAGCATTTAACTTAATTGGTACAGGTGGACCTGAGCTTGAAGTACAAGGTCAAGGTAAAGTGATGCCTGAGAAAAGAAGAAAATCAAAGGCGTACTAATGGCCTGGTTCAGTTTAGCAAAAATTGCTTTGCAAGCTGGTAGTAAGATATATTCTAATCGTCAGAAGACGAAGATGGCTATGTCTGACGCCCAACTTATGCACGCAGAAAAAATGGCCCGAGGTGAGGAAACTTACCAAGGCAAACTGCTAGAAGCTAGACAAAACGACTATAAGGACGAATTCGTTCTTGTGATTATTTCAGCGCCCATCGTGGTGTTAATGTGGGCGGTGATGTCGGACGATCCGACTGCTATGGAGAAGGTAAAGCTATTCTTCGAATACTTTCATGAGCTTCCGAAATGGTTCACGAATTTATGGGTGCTTGTAGTTGCGAGTATTTTTGGTATAAAGGGAACACAAATATTTAGAAACGGAGGTAAAAAATAATGGCTAAGAAGAAAAAAAAGAGAAGTAATCTTAAAAAAATTTTAGCAGCTGGAGCAGCGTTAGCTGGATTAGGTGCAATGATGAGAAACAGAGGTGACAGAGGTTTACAATTTGTAGGCCAAGATATGAACACAGGTTTGTTACCAACGGGTGATGCAAGAGTTGCAGAAAATATTGCTAACTTTGATAGGGGTATGGACAGAATGGGTGCTTTTAATGAGTTTGGCCAAGCTGGTGTAGCCACTATGAAAAAAGGTGGAAGAGTTGGTTATGGCAAAGGCGGAAAAGTTTCAAAAGGCTGTGGTAAAGTTATGGCTGGCAGAAATAAAAAAACTAAATATATCTAAGGAGAAGATATGCCAAATAGAAGATACAATAAACAAGTCCCTGGTTTCAAAGAAGGTGGTAAAGTTTTAAAACCCGTAAAACCAAATCAGAAGGGTTTAAAAAAATTACCTAAAAAAGTTAGAAACAAAATGGGTTATATGAAAAAAGGCGGCAGAGTATAATGGCAAAACTTTGTCCAAAAGGTAAAGCAGCCGCAAAAAGAAAATTCAAGGTGTACCCTTCAGCGTATGCCAATATGTACGCATCAGGCGTATGCTCGGGTAAAATAACACCAGGTGGTAAAAAAAAGAAAAGAACTAAAGCTGCTGGTGGTGGTTTTATGGCAAAGCGAGCAACAATGTATGGCTAAAAAAGGATTAAGATCGTGGGTCAAAGAGAACTGGGTAGATATTGCAAACAAAAAATCCGATGGTTCTTTTCCGAAATGTGGTCGGAGTGGTGGCGAAAAAAGAAAAAATTATCCAAAATGCGTGCCCATTGCAAAAGCAAGAGCGATGTCCAAAGGTCAACGTGCGGGTGCCGTAGCAAGAAAACAAGCTAAATCAAATACAGGACCTAAACCAACTAGAGCAGCAACCTTTGCTCCTAAAAGAAAAAAAATGGGATTAGGTGGATTAGTATGAGAAACGATTTTCAAATGAGAGAAGAACTAGCTAAAGGCGGAATGCCAGCTAGAAATAAAAAAAACTTTAGACCTACAAAGTCTGGAGCAGGCATGACACAAGCCGGGGTCAAAGCCTATAGAAGATTAAATCCCGGTTCTAAACTAAAAACAGCCGTGACTGGAAAAGTGAAGCCAGGATCAAAAGCTGCCAAACGCAGAAAATCATACTGTGCAAGATCACTAGGGCAACTCAAAAGAGCCTCAGCAGAGACTCGTAACGATCCGAACTCAAGAATCCGTCAGGCTAGAAGGAGATGGAAATGTTAAAGAAAAAGAGAGCAATTAAAAAAGTTATTAAAGGTTTAAGAAAAGCCTCTAAAACACACGCTGCTCAAGCTAAAACATTAAAAGGAGTTATCAATGGATCCAAAAAAGGGAACAGGAAAAAAGCCTAAAGGCTCAAACAGAAGACTGTATACGGACGAAAATCCTAGAGATACCGTTGGAATTAAATTTGCAACACCAGCAGATGCAAGAGCAACTGTTGCAAAAGTAAAAAAAGTAAAAAAACCCTTTGCTAGAAAAATACAGATATTGACTGTAATGGAACAAAGAGCTAAAGTGATGGGTAAGAATGAAGTGGTTAGAATAGCTAAGAAAGGTAAAGATGCAATCAGAAAAACTAGAAGCACTTAAAAAAAGATATGAAGCTCAAGTAGCAGAGTCTTTAGCTACATTAAATATCTATGTTAGAAATTCCGTAGGCATAGGTGAACATCCTCAACATTTGGATGAAATGGATAAACTTCTACAAAAAATAGTAGATGCGGAAGAAAAAATAAAGGTGATAGAAAGATGGACGGATTAGAAATATTAGGAAAGTTAAGAAGAATAATTGAACAAAGATACGATGACCTCGTTGCAGCAATGACTAGCGGGGGTGTTGACAATATGGAAAAATATAACTATATGTTAGGACAGGTACGAACGTACCAGTATATATCACAGGAGATATCTAGCCTGCTAAAACAAAAGGAGCAAAATGACAGTGAAGGAACAATCATCAAAATCAAAAGAGATCCCGAAGCATAGAAGCGCATTAATCGAAAAATACGAGAGTGCCCCGAAACCTGAAAAAGAGGTAACAACAGAATTATCAAAACTTCCAAAACCTACGGGTTGGAGAATATTAATTTTGCCATTTAAAATGAGCGAAAAAACTAAAGGTGGTTTGTATATGGCAGAAACATCTTTAGAGAAACAACAAGTAGCATCACAATGTGGACTCGTTCTTAGAATGGGACCAGATTGTTATAAAGATAAAGAAAGATATCCAGACGGTCCTTGGTGCAAGGAAAAAGACTGGGTGGTTTTTGCAAGGTATGCAGGATCTAGAATGAAGATAGAAGGGGGTGAAGTTAGAATGTTAAACGACGATGAAGTTCTAGCGACCGTGGAGAACCCTGAAGATATAATCCACGAATTTTAATAACCATAGGA
>CAACVF010000356.1_pt1 | contig 9857 bp, 7 predicted proteins | sample 2381781 | NCBI WGS metagenome assembly CAACVF01 (sample SAMEA5211967, study PRJEB30684) | marine metagenome | biome: Marine; feature: Epipelagic; material: Water | collected 2015-10-15 | depth 60 m | reverse complement strand
AAAGTCCATGTCCGGGTCATTGCGATAGCCGTCCAGAAATTCATCGACTCCCCGAAGCGTGGTGCGTTTCCACTCACCAAAGACGCTGGCATAGTGAACCAAGATCCGTGGTTCCTGCTGCGAGAAGTCAATGGCCGCCCACTGTTCCCCTTCCTCCGGGAGAAACAACGAGCGGATCATGGGACCCAGCTCTGGATCTCTCGCCGGGATTTGTTGCAGATTGGGGTTGTTCATACTGATCCTACCGGACACGGTTCCCCCGTCATCCGACCGGATCTGATTGACGTGCCCGTGGATGCGTCCGTCGGGACCAACGTGCTTCATGATCGAAGTAATAAAAGTCCCTTGAACCTTATTCAGTTCCCGGGCCTTGACGACTAACTTAGGAAAGTCATGGGGATGCTCCGAAAGGAATGCCTTAGTAAAAGACGGCGCACCTTTCGTTGTCTTGGGGTATTGCAGACCCAAGGTGTCGAATGCTTTAGCCAGTGACGCGGCTGCCCAAATCTCCACATTAAAGCCGGAAAGACTTTTAATGCTTTTCAGGGTTTCCTTCTCGCGCTTGAGCAATTCCTGTTTGGTCCGTTCAGCGCGATCCATATCCACGCGAATACCGCGCCATGTCATGTCGATCAAGCACGGGGTCAACCGGCTTTCCAGATCGAAGACGGTGGATAGATCCTCCGCTGCCAACCGAACTTTAAAAAATTTGTACAGATCCAGTGCCAACTTGGCGTCCTGTTCTGCGTAGGAACCAACAAACTGGGCGGGCAACTTCCAAAGTTCAGCCTTCGGATCGACCCCGAAATCTATCGCAGCCTCTGTAAGGGTCCGTTCAGATTTTGCCTCACCCAGATAATCGAAGGCCAGTGCGTTCAGAGAAAAGCTAAAGCGGTTCTCGTCCAGCAATGAGCCCATAATCATAGTGTCTATGGTTGGCCCGTTCATCGTGATGCCCATCTGACGCAGCCAACCCGCGTCGTATTGAGCATTGTGCATGATCTTCGGGCAATCGGTAGCCAACTGTTTCTTCAGCCAGTTGGTAACAATGCGCCTATCCAGATTCCCCCCGCCCAAATGAGCAATGGGGAGGTAACCCATCCAGCCTTCAACTGCGACGGCTATGCCGACAACCTCACCGTTCCCGGTAGGCCATCCGGGGCCTTGTGTTTTAAGGTCCGGGTCCCGTGTCTCCAAGTCCACGGCAATTTCTTTTGCCCCGGTCAAGTCGGGTAGCGGATCGGGTGGAACCCATTCAGAAGGGGGTGTAAACAAAGGGAACTGTAATCTACTTATCGTGTTCATTCTCATACTCCATCAAGATTTCAACGTAGTGCCGGACTTTTTTTAAGTCCTCGATTCCCCCTTTCTCACGCCAGCGCGTAATGTATTTAACAATATTGCCTTCGATAAAAGGCAGCTCGTTTGCCAGAATGTATTCAATCGGTTGAATCTTCTGGTTCTTATAATGTTCGCCTGCAATTTGTTCTTCTAATGACTTCAAAGTGGGTAACTCCTGTAAAAGTTCTCGGGTGATACCGTAAATAAATTCTCTCTGGTTCGCGTGACAGCCACGTAGAATACGCGGTGCAGTGAATCCGGGTTCGTTTCCAGCGTCTGCTCAGCCGCCACGGTTAGGTCCGTAAACAGCACGACGTTATCGGCCTCTCCCCCTTTTGCCCCGTGGATCGTGGACAGTTTAATACGAGGAGCGGAATCTAAATCCTCTCCCCTTCGCAACAAAGCATTAACATAGGCCCGGTCAATATCGGGAAGCTTATCCAGCGCCGTCTCCCAGTCCATGTCGAGAGTAGCCAGCAAACCAAATTCATTTTTTAAACGCGCAAAGGTGAACAGCTCATCCTCGTCGGCCAGTATTCGTTTCTTTCCCCGCGCCACGCGCACACCGTTTCCTGTCATATAGGCATAAAGTGTTTTAACTGACGTCAGATTGATCGGTTCGTTCTTTTGTAGCTTTTGCCACGCATCCAGAGCGGTGCGAATTTTTAAAGTTAGACTAGGGTGACCATCAGCCTCAAAAAAATAACCCTGCTGTTTTAAAAAGTGCCTCACCGGATTCATAAAATAACGCGCCTGCGCCAGAATTAACCAAGAGCCTTCATCAAACGTCAGGTTTTCAATTGTCTGCACGGTTTCTAACCGACCCAGATCCTTTCGAGGCAAATAAGTCTTGGGGAACCGGCGGATTATTCGCTTGGAAATCCGCTCGGCTAACGTGTGAATGTTCCCCGGAATACGATAGCTCTGCTCCAGAACCTCAGATCCTCCCGGCAAATTAATAAAATGTTCAACGTCAGCGCCAGCCCACTCATAAATCGCTTGGTCATCATCCCCAGCGCAATACATTCTTTCTGATTTGTCATCGATTACATGAGCAATTTTCCACTGCAAAGGAGACAAATCCTGCGCCTCATCAAGCATGGAAACTTTAAAACGTGGGCAAACGTCCGGTCCCATATCAGAAAACAACTCCAGCATATCGGTATAATCGTACAACCCGTGAATCTTTTTGTACTTTTCAACCGCCCTAGCCACGTAATCTACTTCGCGCCACGTGTGGTCCACACTCGATTGATTATAAAGCTGCTGAAGTGGCATCATCTTCAACCGCGCCAGTGTGATCAACCGCAACACTTCTGATTCTTTTCTTAGCGCACTCGATAAGTTTTCATCAACCTCGTCCTGACGGGCTGCAGAAGACACCAACTCAAAGCCAATCCGGGATTCAATCTCCCTGTAATGTTCTGACTGCATGAGCTGTTCTGATTTCAAACCGGTTAGGTGAAATGCCAGACTGTGCATGGTCCTGAAATACGGTAGATCAGAACGTATATCGAGCCCAAACCGCTCACAAGCTCTTTCTTTGGCTTCGTTCGCAGCCTTTCGGGTAAACGCAAAGAAAGCCATCTGCTGGGAAGGCACCCCGGATGACAAAGACTTATCCACAATGTCCAATAACGTCGTGGTTTTGCCCGTCCCCGGGGGACCAAATATCCGCATCAAAACGGAACTTCCTCGTCGTTAGTAAACTGAGGCGTCTTAACTGAAGTTTCACCCATAACAAAAGCTGGAATGGACCAGACCCGAATGGTCTTACCCTTAACCCTTAACTGCTTGGCTTCCCCGTTTAAGTCACGAAGCCTCTGAGCCAACTGATGCGATTTGTAAACTTTAAAATTCGCCTTAACCAAGTACCCTTCTAAATCTTTTAATCGGAAATAAGTAATCTCTTCTTCTTCATCTGTCCAAGGCCGTCTAAGAAGAATGTCTTCCTTGTCTTCCCCGCGTTGCATACCCGTAGTAAATTCTTCCAAATGGTCTACAAACTGACCCGTAATGCTGACGTCCTCTGAGACCTCCACAATGGAGCCTTCTGTGTCTGTCATGTCACTGAGCAGCCCGTTAATTCTTTGCTCCCAGACAGCCTTCTGAGCGGTTCTAGGCAAGAACTTTAACTGCTCCACACAAGCCTTCTGAAAAGCCGCCTGATTCATCAAATCATCGGTTGCCAGCTCTAGCGGCTGACCGTTGACATCCAGAAACCAAACCGGTGGAACCGAGTTGTACTTACGGAGGTTAGCGATCTGAATGCCGCTCACTGCAGCATCAATTCCAAACTTACGTGTTCGACATAACTCAGGGTTACAGTACGCATTGATAGGTGCGTCTTTGCACTTATAAACGTAATCTTTCTTCTGAAGCTGCTTTGCTACGACGTTTACTTCGTTTAGTGGCAGCGGCGGATCAACGTACTGCATGTTATAATTAAGGATCTCCCCTTCCCATGAATCCGGGTACGCCTTGCGTAAATAAACCCCGAGATTGAACAAACCGTTGTTCCGTGCGCCCTCCCCTATCTTTTCTCGACAAAGAATCTGTAGACAAGGTGGCCCGTCAGGCACAGGCAAAGTCTCGTCCTTATCGACTGTCAAAGCCAACATCTGCTCATGCGTTTGCACGTGCGTATCTACCAGCTCAAAAAACTCATCTAACGTAGCTGCAGTCGCATCGTCATTGAATGCGTACCGCAAACCGCCCTCTGCATCGTAGTAAGGCGTGTTTAAAAAGTTACCCACATCGCCACGATCTAGGTTCAATGTAATCTGTTTCGGAAATATCTCGCTGCCGCCATAACCTAACGCAGCGCACAAGTGAGTCAAAACCTCTTGCATGTCTTTGGCAGGCACCCAATCGTCGGTAAACAAAAAGACGTGTGCGCCTCCAGACTTGGAGCGGCAAACCACTAAAGGCAATTTAAGCTGCCGAATTTTGTTAATTAATGCTTTATGGTCAAAGTTGTACTGGTCTATGTCTATGCAACCCCATTTGCAGGAGTTGTTTTCGTTTATCGGTATGATGCCAATACTCTGGCCTTCACCAGAAAGATGACCTTGCCACAGTTCCGCAGTCCGGGGTTCCCTAACTACCGTCGCTTTGCCGGTAGACTTCCCGTTATTTTGTTTTCTTTCAACCAGATAGGTGCCGTAAGCCTGCTCTAACCCGTCGAAAATCCCTGAAAATCGTATATAATCCATAACGCCTCGCTAACAAACGCGGTGATCGGGAGAGCTGCCGACCCTCCCGTAACGACTTCACCGGAGCCGATAGGCTCCTTAGAAAGGAGCGTCATCCTCGTCATCCGCCCCGTCTTGGACGTGTTTAACTACCACATCTCCAGCGGAGATGGACTCAGAGAAAGCCTTTGCTGCACGGTAGATACCGGCATCGCCTACTTCGCTTTCGCGGGTGATATCCCAGCCGTGCCATGAGCCCTTGTCGTTTTTCTCTTGAAGAGTTTTCAAGTTATAAACGAAAGAGAATCGAGGTGGCTGAAACGCCTCGCCGTTTTTGTTGTGCATCATTTGTGACGCAACCATAGAATTCCAACGCCTGCTCTTCTTGAGCTGGGTTGACTTCATTGGTATCAGAGCCGTGTTGTACGTGCCGTCGGGCTCGACAATGACCACGTAGTGCTGGTGGGTTTCCTCAATGTAGGAACCGTCTCCGCCCTTCACATAGTCTTTGTTGTCGTCTGGATTACGCTCGGTTTCCGGGCGGTTATCCGACGGTGAGTACATATTGATCGGCGCACCGGCCCCTTGGCCCCGTGGTGACCACTCAATAAACCGACGCTGGTACGCACAAGGAATAACCTGTACGCCTTCTTTTCCGGGATATATCGCACCGGTTACCGTGTTGTAAATGTCCCCCGCCTTGGCATCAATCTCACCGGACTGTAGGCCCGGGTCCATCGCAGACAAGACTTTAAGAAATGGCAACGCCAAATCTTCTTGGTCCATTTGCATTCCGGCACCAGCATCCGCTTCAAACATGGACACGTCCATTGTAGCGACGGCTGTTTTTGCTTTCTCTGCAACGTCTTTTTTATCTTCGCTCATTTATTTCCCCTTTATTGTGGCCCGCTGGCCAGTCCATACTCCAAAAAGATCGGCATCGATCTCTTCTCCTTTTTCCAACCGCTCCTTCACCCACGCTAGTAGCGTCTGTGCATGAACGGAAGTCTTCTGTGAAGGCTCGTACCCCAGCCCTTTTGTTTCTGCAAGAAACGCATGGGCCTCGTTGTCCTCACCTTTTCCAAAATCCACTGAAACAGTATTTTTAATAATGTCGCCATGCCCGTGCCCACGTAACCAATCGAAAGCCTTTTCTTGGTTTTCTTTCTTGATGTGTGCGCCATAGGTATTTTTGACAGCAACCTCTGCTCCGTTGGCTAAACGAAAGCTTGACAAATTCATTTCCGTCATCGCAGATGGCAGATCTTCATCGGTCAGCTTCAATAAAGCTTGCTTTTCGTCTTTGAGGCTTTGTTCCAACGTCTTTATAACTTCTTGTTTTTGTTGGACTTTTTCAGCAATCGAGCTTACATCTTGTAGCTCTGAGTTTTCAGGAAGGTCAGAAGGGGAAAAAGAATCGCTTTCCATTTCTGATAGTAGATCACTCACTAAACTTCTCCTTGATCGTGGTTCGTGTTTAAAGTGACTGTTTGGGTCACTAGCTTTAGGTATAATAATCTTATATAATCGCAGATGTCAAGCGAGGATTACAAATGAACTATAAATTTAAAACAAAGCCTTACGAACACCAGCAAGAAGTCTTTGATGCCTCTTGGAAAAAGGAAAATTACGCTTTATTCCTAGAAATGGGCACCGGAAAAACGAAAGTAACGATAGACTCTATGGGGGCATTGTTCAAGGAAAACTTGTTAAATGCAGCCTTAGTAATTGCTCCAAAAGGCGTGTACGGAAACTGGTTGTCCAAGGAGATCCCGGCACATCTCCCGGACGATATAGAACGAGAAGTAGTTCTGTGGCAACCCAATCTGACCAAAAAGTTTAAGGAAGAGCTGCGAAGCGTGGCTTACGGCGGGAATGAAGACGTTCTTCGTATCTTAATAATGAACGTAGAAGCGTTGTCCACGGCAAAAGGTTCTCAGGTTGCTACCAAGTTTTTAAAACTTAATCCAAACAGTATGTGCGTGGTAGATGAAAGTACGACCATAAAGAATCGGAAAGCAGCGCGAACTAAAAACATAGTCAAAGCTGCTAAACAGGCTCGGTATCGTCGTATCCTGACAGGCAGCCCGATCACAAAAAACCCAATGGACTTGTATTCGCAATGTGAGTTCTTGGACGACGGGTTATTGGGCTTTAAGTCCTATTACGCTTTTCAAGGGCGTTACGCGGTGATTCAGACAAGAACAATGGGTAACCGCAGCTTTCAGCATATCGTGGGTTACAGACGCTTAGACGAGCTTCACGGCAAACTTGATGGTTTTTCTCACCGAATTTTAAAAGAAGACTGCTTGGATTTACCCGAGAAAATTTACACTAGCCGTGCCGTGCCTTTTACCCCGGAACAAAAGAAAGCGTATGAACAAATGTCTGAATATGCAGTAGCGTTGTTGAACAAAGGAGAACTTTCTACTACTGCAAACGTGTTGACCCAGATCATGCGTTTACAGGAGATTTGTTGCGGGCATCTACGCACAGACGACGGGGAAATACAGGCCATTCCAAACAATCGAATGAACGAATTGCATAACACCGTAGATGAAATGAACGGGAAGGTTATTATCTGGGCTTCTTTTGTCTACGACATTAAGGCCATAGAGAAATCTTTAGCGCAGGCTTATGGCCCCGGGTCCGTGGTGACTTTTTATGGCGAAACTTCTCAAGATGACAGAGACGAGATCGTTAGCTTGTTTCAGGAGCCGGACAGTGAGCTGCGGTTCTTTGTTGCTAACCCACGCACCGGGGGATACGGCCTGACGTTAACAGCGGCCACTAACGTAATTTATTACAACAACAGTTATGACTTAGAAATTCGGTTGCAATCTGAGGACCGGGCACATCGTATTGGACAAGGCGATCACGTGCTGTACGTGGATTTAGTGAGCCCCGGTACGGTAGATGAAAAAATATTGAAGGCTCTGAAGAATAAAATCAGTATTGCCGGTCAGGTGTTAGGGGAAGAAGCTAAGGACTGGTTACTCTAGGTTTGCTTGTTTCGGGATAGTAAAGATAGCCTTTCTTTTCGCCCGTTGTTAAATCAGAGGTTTCGTTTAAAAAGGTACGAAGAAAATTTGAGGCTTTTTCATAAATATTTACTTTTTCTAAATCGTCTTTATCCAGCCGTTCTTTTGCTAGGGGGTGTATGTAATCTAACCCGGCATCTCTCATACGTTTTATTTCTTCATATTTAGCAATTTCTTCTTCACTAAACTCTTCTTTGTTTTGTTCCATCATTTGAAACATTTCAGGAGTAAATAATTTTTGAAGGTTAAAATACGTTCCCCTGTATTCTTGAACGGGGCCGGTAAACATGTGGTGACGATCTAACACAAGCTTTATGTTAACTTGTTCTTCTTCTGGCAAAGCTCGAAAAGCGGGACTAAAAGCATAATAGTCTTTGTTATACTCCCCCTTTGGCCCCAAAGCATTATATAATCGGGGGTCGTTAGCTCCCGCATGAAATAACTCATGCCAAAATGTTTCGTCCTCGGGCATTCCAAACAACGCGCTATTGTCCCCTCTTAAAGACATGTTTTTAGGAATATTATATCGACTTAAAGAAACGGAAGGCCCTTCGGATTCGCTAGGGTTAGTTAAAAAGCTAGGCGGAAGCGGATCTCCTATCCTGCCCGTGTAGAAAGAAGTCATGGGTTCAGTGGGTAACTCATATTCAGACAAGCCTAATTGTTGTTCTCTTTCTTGTTGTCTTTGGTTGTATTCTTTAAAAATTTCTTTGTAACGAGGATCTTGCTCCTCAAGCATCTGCTCTTGTTCTTTTCCACTTCCGTAATACATTTTGTTTCGTGCAGGCACTCCGTATTTTTTTGCTAGTTCCTCTATGTAAGGTGCTTTTTCCGGAGGAATAGCGCCTTTTTGAAAAAACCCAAAGACATTCCCCATTGCAATGTCATCTGACGTCGCATCTGAATCGTGAAGGAAAGGCATTTGGTTTTGTATAAAACTGCTTATAGTTTTAGCTTCTGGAGAATTGGAACCTTTTTCTCCTACAGTGGATTGGTATAGTTCTAAAAGTTTGTTGTAACTCTTTTCTAATTCTTTAGGCATATGACCATAAGTATGGTAGCTAAGTCCTTTTCGAGAACGACCCACATCAGACAGTAGCGAATAAATTCCTCCGGGTTGCATGGCCGGGGGTAAATCTCGATACATTTCAAGTTCAAATTCGCGGTCACCAAGTTGTTCCGCCGCAACTCTAGCTAACTCTCTGCTTTGCTCGTCCGATAAAGAAGCAACCCCTGATTCAGCCATTTAGCTTTGCCTTAAACTAGCAATCCCACCTTGTTGTCGAATGACATCAGAAGCCGTATCAAACGGGAACATTTGAGCATACTGTTGTCGCGTTTGAGGGGATGCTGCACTTGGCGCGGGAGGCGTGGGCTGCAGATTAGGAGCCGGTAATATCGGCGGTTGTGGCGCGGGAAGCTGCATTGGCGGTGAAACCGACGCTTGAGGTCGATCTAGTCCAAGGCTGGCTCTTCTTTCTTCCATAGACGCGCTTCTTTGTGGCATCGCACGACTTAATTCAAGCTCATCATCGTCCATTATTTCTTCGCCAATTCCTTCAGCTAAGGAGATATTAGCCCCCTGAAGAAATGCATTTACCTGCTTATTGAAACTTCTTGACTGGTTTGGAGAAAGATCATCCGTTCCTTGCCTTAACAAAAGAGCCATTTTCTGGGGGTCAGAAACGGCTTCTCGTAATATCTTGGTAAAATTACCTAAAGGTATTTTTTCAACTATTTTTTGAGCCGCCTTAGAACCAGCAGCCGGAGCGATCAACCCTCCTTTAAAGCCTAACATCGTGGCCATCCGACTACCGGCTTCAGCACCGGAAATTCGAGTAAGAAGCTCCACCATCATATCGCCTTCTGCTTGAAGCTCCTGAAGAAGGTTATCACCGCCTGTTTCCAGTTTTTTCTGGATGGACATTCCGGCGTCTATTAATTTTCTTAGGTTTGCGCCTTCCACGGAACTTATTAAATCGGCTTGTCTTAGTTGAGTAATTACCGAGGGCCTGCCACCTTGGCGACGGCCAAAAAAGAAATCCTGTAGCTTGTCAAAACGAATGTTTGGAGCGCCATCTACGCTTTCTGTCCCACCGGAATATACAAACGCCTGATCAAAGATAGAAGATCTTATAGCGTTATCTACCTCATCTACAGTAAGACGTTGAGGCGCAACTTCTTTTCCCCGGGCTGCAGAAACACTTTCCGGGGCAAATCCCCGAGTGCCCAGAGTAGCGTCAGATCGAGACTTTTCTACAGCTCCTCGGGCTAATTGAAC
>CAACVF010000071.1_pt1 | contig 9877 bp, 10 predicted proteins | sample 2381781 | NCBI WGS metagenome assembly CAACVF01 (sample SAMEA5211967, study PRJEB30684) | marine metagenome | biome: Marine; feature: Epipelagic; material: Water | collected 2015-10-15 | depth 60 m | reverse complement strand
ATTTATTTCATCTTTAAAAGGTTGGATTCTTTTTTCATAACTTTTTCCTCTCCATCCAGCTTTATAAATATTATTTATTTTTGTTTCTAATTCTTTAATTTTTTTATTTTTATTTTTTCTTGTTACTTTAAGGGGAGGGGTATAGACGTCTTGGGGGTGTTCTTTCAAAGGATTATATTCAGACTTAATTAGTGGTTTTTTTGTAATTTTTAATTCACCATAAATATTTTCTTTTAATTTTTTTGTCCTTAATGCTTTATTTGCTGATACTAATAACATAACAGCTAATGGGTCAAAGACAAAAATAAATAATAAAATAAACCAATTTACAACTATATCTGTATTTTTCCCTGTTATTTTAGCAACATATTTAAGTGGACCTATTTCAGCAGCAACATCTGAATTTGTTTCAAGGTCTAATACTTTTAAGTCTATTGATGATATAGAATCAGATAATGATTGTTCTTTTTTAGATAATGTATCTCTCCGCGACATTGAATTATCTAATTGTTTTTCTAATGCTCTTCTAGTTGAACCGGAAGTAGTATTAATTATATTACCATCTCTATCTTTACGTTGGATCTTATTATTAGCTAATCCAGTAGTTAATTCTGTGATGTTTTTATTTAGTGATGTTTTTTCTGTAGTTATACTAACTAATTGTTCTTGATATCTTTTTTTCTTGGTTTCTTGAACCATTACTTTTTTTTCTACTTCTTGAACTTTATAAGCTGTTTCTTGGTAAGCAGAAACTAAAAAACCATAAATGCCTAAAGATGTAATAAACATTAATATTAATACAGCTAATGTAAGATATGTTTTTCTTATCCAATTAATTACTTTCCAATATTTTTCTAAATAGGAAGCAGTGATTAATTTTGATGCTTCTAATATACCTGCCATTATTATAACGGCTTCAGCTTGGGATGAAAATAACTTACTTATACCAAATACACTATAATATGCTGCTACTATTGCTAATGATAAAGCAGCTATTAATACTAATATAGGGAAAAATTTTTTCATATAAAAAGATGGAGCCCTAAACGAGCTCCATTAATTTAATTTAATTAAGATTTAAAAGCAAGTAAAAATTCTCTTGCTCCTACACCAAACGCAATTCCTGCATATAGTATTTCTCCTTTGATTAGTAATCCAACACCGGCTGCACCTGCAAGGGCAGCTTTAAACCATGATGAATTTACAATTGATTTGATTTTTTCCATTGTTTTGGTTTTTAAATTATAATTTTAAATCTTCTTCTTTTATTAATGTATAAGTAAATGAATTACTCCATTCTTCTCTTGCTTTATTACAAATAGTCATAAATTCGTTAAAATCATCTACTTTTTTAAATACTTGACACCCAGCAGACCATTTTTCTACTTTTTTACTTTCGCTATATGGATTAGAACGGTGGATGTTTATACCAAACATACCCCATTGTTTTGTTACATCATCAAAATCTAAGATTTGATCTTTATTATCATCTCTATAAACTTCAACTTCACCATTTCTTTGACAAAGGGCATAATATTTACCTGAATGTTTATCAATTTTATAAACTCCTCTGTATTGGTTGGGTACTAATAAAGCACATCCTTTTGAATTCATGGGATGTTGAAGCCAATACTTACCAGCATCGGTTGTAATTTGCCATTCTTTTAAAACCCATTGATCCGATATTTTATAAGCACAAATCATAGTATCATCAAATGAATTTGCTACTAAATTAGGATTTCTTATTCCTATAATATTAACATTATAATTTCCTTTGGTAAAAAAGGCATATCCCATATCTTCAATGATTTGTTGGAGATATTTTATACTTATTTGATTTTTTAAATTATGTATCATTATTTTTCTTCTTTTGGTTTTGTAAAATGTCTTATAGTTGAAACACCTAACATAGTAGCTGAAAATATAAGCATTGAATCGAATAAACTTTCATTAACTGTAAAGAAATGGAAACCATCACCAACAAATGCTATACAAACTAATATTCCAGATATTACACCCATTGTTTTTTTAGATGAATATTTATCATCTTTTTTATCTTCAGTTAATATATCTTTAAAAAATTTCATAAATATCTTTTATTATAAATATGAAATATCTAAATTATAATATAATCTTGTTATCCAATCGTCGTTTCTCATTACTACATTATTTCACAAGCTCCACCAGCACATGCAACTTGACCATTTAAATCAGTTTCATCCGTTGTTTCTTCTATCATAGTTAAATCAATATTATTTAGATGTTTTTCCATCTTTTTATATGTTTTTTCATCTATATCTTCAAATGGTGCTTGAGTGTAACTTCCATTATCATAAGGTAAAACAGATAAACCATTAAATGTTGTTCTATTTTCCCACATCCATTTTCCTACATCATCCCACTCTTCTTGTTTAACTGATATGGTAGCAGATACATTATTTGTGTTGTCTCCTTTTCTGTGGCCTGCTTTCACCCATTCCATATTGAATTTTTTAGTTCTTTCAAGTAAATCAACAGCTGATTCTGTTCTTAAAATAGAACCTTTAGGGGATCTTTGAGGAATAGAGATTACTGCTTGTATAGTTGGTTTGAAAAAATCGTCTTCTACTAATTCTGGGTGGTGTTTGGATAGATATTGGTATAAAGCTTCATTTTTACCTACTCTCATTCTTCTAATATAATAATCATTATGCCAAGCATGAATACCAGATGAAGTACCTAATACTAATGAGCTAGTACCTGATGGTTTTACTGTTGTTACTCTAGCTGCTTTATTAATTCCTAAAATATTTGCAATTTCTTCATTAACTCTTTTAGCTTCATCAGCTGCTTCATTTAAATCGTATTTTAAAATTGTACCTGATCCAATACCAGTCATACCAACACCTAACAGAGCATCTCTTTCGGTTGTTTTTTGCCATATATCTCTTAAATAATGAAAATCAGTGTAACTAGCTTGTAAAGTACCTAAAAATGCAGCTGCCCTTACTCTAGTATTTAAATCTTCTTGAGATTCAACATTTGAAACATTTACTTCTGTAAGATTACAAAATTGATAAGGTCTTAAAGCAATTTCACAACATGGGTTAGTTCCCCAATCCTTATCATTTGAAAAATAAATTCCAGGTTCACCAGAATTACTTGCTACTATTTTTTCCCATAATCCAAAGAAATCTTTCTTTTTTACTTTTGAACGAATAGTAACAGCAGAATTATTTGCTCTACCTCTTTGTGGGTTATTTTCCCACCATTTTCCATATTTACTTGTTAACATTTCTTCATCATGTAAATCAAATAAAGAAATCAATGCTGCTCTTCTAATACCTCCAGATAATACAGCATCTGCAATATGACAAATAATATCATGTACTTCAATTGGTTTTAATTGATCACCATCTTCTTTTCTGTCTAATACTTTTTGAATTTGAAATAAACATTCTTTTAATGGTTCTGGTCCTGGTGCTTTACCTCCTACTGTAATTAATTCTGCTCCTTTTGGTCTAATATCTCTAAAATCAAATTTAGGTCTTGAATTTGAAATCCCAAAATAACTTTTCATTAATACTTTAACGGCATCAGCCCAACCTTCTATTGAATCTCCAACTAAAAATCTTCTTGTTTTTGTTGGTCTTTTAATTTCAGGTAATTTTTCAACGTGGTGTTTTTGTACTGAATATCCAACTCCACATCCTGATAATAATAAGAACATTGTTTCACTAAATGATACCCAGTTTTCAATTGGTAAATAAGAGCAATTAAATATTCTAGAATTATTTATTCCTATTGGTTTTCCAGCAAATTGAAGACTTCTCATGGAAGGAAGTACTTTTTTATCATATACTAACTTATAAAGATCCTCAATTTCATTTTCTAACATAGGAAATTTTTCCTTATGCATGTTTTTATTTCTAGTTACTAATTCTTCCCAAGTTTCTCTTCTTTGTTCTTTGGGTAAAAATTTAGCGTACTTGTTATAAACAACGATATCTGAAAATATCTTTTGAGGTAAGTCAAGGTTTGTCATAGTTGTGTTTGTTTAAGTATTTAATTCAAAAAATTTAGTCTGTAATAGTTTTTTATCTAAACTATCAAAATCATTATAACCGTTGTTATTATTTGGTTGAAGGTTTTCTTCATTATCCCCATCATATTCATCTCCCACTTCAATATTACCAGTAGAAGTATTCACATCAGCCTTAAAAGTAAATCCATCCATTCCGTATCTGTTTTTCATTATATGGAGTCTTCCCGTTCCATTAACTTTATCTTCTTTTTTTCTAGATAACGACATTGAAAAATCTGTGATCATCAATTTATCATAACTTCCCGCTGCTTTGTCACCTTCAATGATGTTATCTTTGGCCCCTGCACGGTTAACTTGAGAAACAGACCAAATTGGAATGTCTAATTCTCTAGCTAATCCTTTAATGCTCGTATAAATATCATCTATCTCTCCTTTGCGATCAACATTTCGTTTTTTTGTTGCAAGAAGATCAATATAATCTATAATTATTAAATCTGGTTTTATACCTAAATCTTGCACTTTTTTGATATGAGATTCTAATGCGTTTGTTGTTGTTTTACCCGTTGGAAATTCACGAATTATAAGTTCACCAGGTAAGTCTGGTGTTAATGCTTCTATCTCTTTTTTATGTTTATCTAAGTTATCAACGGGGATTTTTGAAAAAAAGGCATCATACCTTCTGCCGGTATAGGACTCACTTAATTCTAATGTATAATGCAAAACATTATAACCCATTTTCACAGCATGTCCTCCTATAGCGACTAAAGTCCATGATTTACCTCCACCAGGATTTCCAAATATTAATCCTAGATCTCCATTACCTAAACCACCTTGAATTAATTTATTTATTGGTGACCAAGGAGTTGGGACTGTTTTTCTATGATCTTCTCTATATCTGGATTCAAGGTCTTTTTTATACTCATGTCCTATATCTTTATCTTGACCTGCTTTCATTGCTGATTCAATCATATATTTAATAGAATCATAATCTCCAGCTTTAAGTAAATCTACACTACTTAATAATGCTCTTTTTAATTGTTGATTTTTACAAAATGTTGAAAATTCTTCCCTTACATATTCTAAATCATCGATATCTGCTTTATAAGCTTCACGTAATTGTTCTTTAACTGATATTTGTAAAACTTCATTATCCATCTTTTTCATTTCAACTTTTAGAACATCCATTGAAACTGTTGTATGGTATTTTTGATAATAATCTAGGATTTCATTTATAATCCATTTATGTGCAGGATTTACAAAATATTCATCACTAAGAATATCATATATATTTTGTAGAAAAGCCTTATGTGTTAATAAGGATGATATAACTTTCATTTGGAAAACCGGACCATACTCTTCTATTGAACGAAGTGTCATATTTTATAACTTTTATTTTAAAATAATAATAACCTATTTGTTCTCCAACAAACCTTGGAAAACATCTTTAACCCAAAAATCTACATTTCTAATTAAACCCCCTAATTGATCTTTATTATACATTTCAACAAATTGGTCTGGGTAGAAATTTAATTCTGTATTGTCTACAAAATCTTTAATGAATATTTCATCGTATTGATTTAACATAGGGTTAGCTAAATCCATAACTTTGTATTTTTTCTCTAATTCTTCTACTTCATGTAATACACGAGCATATATTATATGATCTTCTAATTTTTCTTCACTTATATCTAATATATCATCTAATGATAATTCCTCCCCTAATAATTCAGGAAAACGTTTAAATAATGTTTTAGGACCTAATCCTTTAATTCCTGCTATTTTATCAGAAGAATCCCCCATTAATGTTTTATATAGGAGAAAATTACTAGGAGCAACGCCAAATTTTTCCTTTACAGTATCCTCAGTGTAAAACTCTTTTTGGATTGGTCTGTAAACAATTATTTGTTGGTCAATTAATTGTAAATAGTCTTTATCACTAGATACTATAAAAGCTCTATCTTTACTGTGTTGAGGTAAGATCTTACATAAGTGTGCTATTACATCATCTGCTTCTACCTTATTAAGTGTAATTACTTTTATAGGTAATGTTTTTAGATATTGTATTATTCTTACTATTTGATCTACTTTAGATTCATCTTCTTCTTCTAAATTTTCAAATACTTCCCAATTTGTAACACGACTTATATTTCTTTGAGATTTATATTCGGGGAGTAAATTTTTTCTGTTGGTTGATGAACCAATTCCATCAAAAGCGATATAAACTTGGGTGGGTTGGATTTGGCGCATTAATGCTCCTAATGATCTAAAAAATCCCCCTAGTCCTCCTATATGCACTCCATTAGGGTTAACTGCATTTATTGCGCTAAAATTTCTAAAAAATAAATTCAACCCATCAATAATCATAAATCTTTCATGTTGTTGGGTTTCCTCTGAATTTTCTTGGAGATTATCAAGGAGGTCTTTAAGGTCTTTTTTCATGTTATTATGTTGGTTCTGAAGTAAATGATTCAGCATTTACATTTGATGATTCTTCTTCTATTATATTGAAATCTTTACCTCCTAGAATTTCTTGCCATTCTTTAGTATGATCTTCCTTATATGATTTTAAATCTTTATCATTATCTTGTATAAACCCATGAGGTGTCATTATAATTCTACCTCTAGATTGTATCCCATTAATATGATTTTTATCAATTTGTAAATTTGTTCGTTTAGCAAATTCAACTTGTTTACCATCCTTAATAGCTTTCAACTTTGAAGTACCAGAGTCAGATATATTTCCAAAGGTTACTACAAATGTAGAATCAAACCACATTGCAAAACCTCCTTTATTCATCATTTTAGGTTGCCCCATAGGAACTACCGGTTTAGCTGCCCATACTTTATTAACACAAACTAATGTGTTCGTGTATTTTGAACTTTCTTTTCGTGATAGTGTAATACGTTGGTTTACATTATTTCCGAATTGAGTTGACATTGCTCCTGCATTCCATTCGTTATTATTCTTATTAGATTTAATAGACATTTCACAAGGTATTGAACCAATTGAATCCCATAAAAATAAGAGATCATATGGTAAATTTCCTTTCTTTTGTTCATCCATCATATCTAAAATAAATGCAGCAACATCTTCAATTGTGTTAATAGTTTCTCTATCTACATAAAGAAAATTACCTTCATAATCTATAAGTTCACCAGTTTCTTCGTCAAATATTTCTTTAACTTCTAATCCCATCATTTGAGCATGCTCCCAAGACCATTTCATTTCAGTAATAATAAAAACAGGTAATATTTTACGTCTTTGAGCAGAAACTGCTGCCTCTAATAAGGCAGTAGTTTTACCCGTATCTGAATGTCCTCTGAGTAATACTATATGACCCATAGGAATACCTGGAATTGATGTTACGTTTTGGAATGCTGGAGAAAGTGGGATCCAATCTTGTGATTTAAATTTAACATTTGAGGCAAGTCCTTTTTTATCTTTGAAACTTCCTAAATCAAACTTGGATTTTAATTCCTTATCTACTGCCGCAGACAGTGATTTTCTCTTTTTAGCCATAAAATTTATTTAGATATTATTTAAAACGGTGAATCATCATCATCAAATAAAGCATCAAACTTTTCTGTTTTTGTTGATTTAGAAGTGTTGTTTGATAGATTATAATTTGATTTTTCTTCTTTAACAACATTGTTTTGTGAAACAGTATCTCCACTTTCTTCACCTTCAGGAGTTAACCATTCTTGTAATGATTTTTTAATATCATCAAATGGAAGTGGTTTGTAAGTTTCCTTTGGATTCTTTTGGTTATCTAACCATGAACCTACTTCATCTTTACTATTTGATAATGGAGTAGTTTTCATTGATGGAGAAATTGTTGTTTTATTATAAGGTGTTCCTGTAACATCAGGCCCTACAGTTGTTAATTTAATATCTCTACCAGTCATTATATCTGTAAAATCACCTACTTCTTCATCAGCTGCCATTTGCAAGAATGCTTCGTAAATTTCTTTACCAAATTCCCACATTTTAACACCATCACTTTCTTCACCACGAACAATAACAGGAGCAAAAACACGAGTTTTAGGGTCTAGCTTTTTAGCTAAACGCCAGTTTTCTCTATCATTTGTTCCACGTAATTGTTTTGCGAACTCAGCAATAGGATCTTTTTCATTCCAATTTAATGGAGACGCTATTACTTTTCTACTTCCAATACCATAATAAAATTTCATTTCGGTAAATGGGTAATCTTTATTGTACTTAAAGGGTACTACTCTAACTGTTTGTTTACCAACAGAGGGTTTGAATCTTTTGCTATTATTATTACCACCATTATAGGTAGTTTTTTGCATAGACTCTAATTTGCTTTTGATTGCATTTAAATCCATAATTTATAACTTATTTAATTGTTTACGATGTTGAATATAATAACCTAATTTCAGGGAGCCAACTATAATTCAATAATCTTAAAGATCTTTGTATTAAGTTGTTTAATTTCGTTGTGCTGGGTGAGTAGAATGCAGTTTCTATAATGCTGCCAGTCTATTGGGAATTTTGTGTCTACTACTCCACCATTTAATTTTTTAATCAATTCATTTAAAGCATTGATTGTATATAAAGTATTTGATTCTTTTTTTCTATGAACTAAAATAGTATTTTCAGGAATACTATCTACATTGTTTTGATCTACATTATAAGTAATAACATATTCATTGTTACTTTTTATATGTAACACAAACATTTTGTTATACATGATAGAATAAGTGTGAGATAGACCTTCGATAAGATCATCCAATTCTTCTAATGGAGTAAATGTGCAAAAGAGTCTATTATTCACGGATGATAAATCAATATTTTGTTCGAAGTCATATTGATTATACATATGTACAGAGGGTTCTAAAGTATTCATAACTTGTTATTGGAAATTGTAATTTTTTCCTTTTTTAGATTTAGTATTTAATTTAAATTTTTTAAATATATTATTAATTTCTTCTAATATTTCTGTTTCACTTTCATCTACATCAAATAAAAACGAATCATAAACATAAAGTACAAGTTTAGTATTTTTCCCTCGTAATATTTTAAATATATCCCATAATATAAGAACGTTATTTGCGGTCTCCAAGTTTTGCAAAACATAATTCAAAAGTTTTTGAGGATTCATATTGTCCATTTTACTTTTTTCAAATTTATAACCCGAAATTGGACACTCAACGTATCCTTCGTTCTCAAAACTATGCCATAATTTATCAGTATATACTTTTACTTTTTTAAAGAATTCTAATTCTTCGTATTGTTTCCAGATACCACCATAAATTTGTTTAAATGTTATTTCCTTAGCTTTTTTATAGTCCACTTTATACATTTCAGCAAAGCTAGCATGCACGTCATCGGAATCGAAATTATAATGTAATAAATTAGCAAGCAAAGTAGGATGGTAAGCACTAATATCCATTTCATAAAAAATATCATTACGTGGGATAAAACATTTTCTTTCTCCATTGTCTTTATTTAGTGCTGAAAAATTAATACCTCCAAATGTATTGGATGGTCTTGTTGTCGTAGTATTTAAATTATACTTCGTGTATACATATTCTCCTTCATCCCTATCGAAGTATCGCTCAAATTGTTTTTGATTAATTTTTATACCCGATTGTTCAAGTTTATTAAATACTATTGCTGCTTTGTTGTTATAGAATAAATTAGGATTCCCTATTTCAAAGTTATTGAAGTTTTCACTACATGTTTCATAGTGTTTTACTATAGGAACTAATACATTAACATGAGTACATTTTGGGTATAATTTACGTAAATGTTTAGACGCCATTGTATCTTCTGGTATATACGTAGGGGGGTGTGGTGTGGGTTGGTGGACTTGCTTATGAATTAAATAA
>CAACVF010000353.1_pt1 | contig 9889 bp, 13 predicted proteins | sample 2381781 | NCBI WGS metagenome assembly CAACVF01 (sample SAMEA5211967, study PRJEB30684) | marine metagenome | biome: Marine; feature: Epipelagic; material: Water | collected 2015-10-15 | depth 60 m | reverse complement strand
GGCATACAGGCATCAAAAATATTGTCTAAGGTGCTGTATAAATGTGGCTCACCCTCTTTATTAAGACGTTTAACACCAATAATTCTATGGTCTTGTCCATCAATGTTTAATTTACCTTGCTGGATTATTTTCCAATCATCAGAATTATTAAATAAAATACCTGAATTGGTATCATCTCTACCATTCATAATTATTCTCCCTTTATAAATTTAATTTGAGTTTCGCATTTGCTAATAATAGTTTTTGCTGATCTATTATGCTCTTTAGGTAATTTCTCTGCCCACCCTATAATATCCTGTAATTGGATAATAGTTACTGAACACCATTCATGATGCTGTTTCATTTTGTGTGGGTTAAGATTAGCCATGTAGGTTTGAAATTGGCTTTGTTTACTTGCCGGTTTACCCTCAGCATCGTAGCAAATGTATTCCCTACTAGGCATATCTTTCTTTTGTTTGGTTTCAATAATATTACTTTCACCAGTTTTATTTCCTGATGCTGTATTACCATCGTCTTCAAAGTCAGCTTCTAAATTAAGCATAGCTTGTACTTGGTATCTTCTAAGATAAGTAATAGCAGAGCCTACATCTTGGGTTTTTGCACTACTGCCTAAACTATTAGCTGACATCACAAACTGTGTGCTTGGTAGATGTGTAATAATAGTTGTAAGTACATTTTCAATACCATTATTAGTTTCTAGTAATCTAGTTTGATAAACTACTGACAATTTATGTTTGCTTAATGATGGCATACAGGCATCAAAAATATTGTCTAAGGTGCTGTATAAATGTGGCTCACCCTTTTTATTTTTAAAGAAATTATTAACACCACTTTTTTCTAATGGTAAAAACTCTTGCCTTGCATCTTCAATAGCTTGTAAGACAAGATTAGTTTGATCGCTTTGGTACTTCATTATTTGTTACTCCAAATTTTAGTTGATTGATTTTTCATTTCTTCTGACCACATCCAGCTATCATAATTAGGATAGTGCATAGATGCTAATTCATAAGGATCATCGCTGATGCTTAAGAATTTCTGTAAACCAAGGCATACTTTGATAACTTGATTTAATGTTTCTTCTACATTTTGTAGTTTGTAAGACATAGCTTCTTTTTTAGTTACATAATCACACCACAGTTCCTTGTCAGGAAATGCCTTTGAATAAACTGCTAATTGTCGTTGATGTGCTTCTGAAAATTTAGATGGTCGTATACCGGTGGTTTTTAAGTCCCTAATAGAGTCTTTGAAAACAAAGTCTATGTAACCTAAAAATGGTGTGGCTAAATCTTCATGTATAGAATAATAAATTTTATGTTGGTAGTGTTCCGGTTTACCAAACCTATGATATACATTTAATGCTTGTTCATAATAAGCACTTAATGAATCTCTTTCTTTTTGTGCCTTTATATCTTCCATAGATATATTGTGTTCAATACATTGTTCATTAAATGAGCTATAAAGAAATTGGTCAATAGCTTCTTTTGATAAAGAATTATCATTAACTTTTTTGCTTAGTGCTGATTCTACAGCATTACCTCTGAATGCACCTACACCAAAGCTACCTTTCATACCACATAAATATGTGCCTATAAAAAGAGCCGGATCAGTTATCCACAGGTTTATTTTGCTTGGGGATAAATGCTCTATCCCATGCCTAGTGAAAGGATTATTGCTTTTCATTTTAACTCCTATTTTTATTATTCATTCTTCGTTTGATGACTATGGGCTATTATTTCAAATAAGTAAACCCTTAAAAGTAAATTAAATAATTATTTAAAAGGGTTTACTTTTATAATATAGTCAGGCATAAGAAAATATGAAGGAGATATTTTATGAGATTAAAAGAATGGATAAGAGGTAATGGTTTTACCTATCAAACTTTTGCTGATGAAATAGGTGCATCTAAAAGAAATGTAGAGAAGTGGGCAAGAGGTGAAAGACTACCAAGATGGGCAGAAGCTGAAAAACTATTTGTTTACACAGGAAATCAAGTAACAGGACAAGACCTATATGACCAACAAATTCAACGCAAAAAAGCAAGTTTATAAAGGTTTAAAGTTTGATTCAAAGAAAGAATTATATAGGTACTTGGTACTAGAAAAACTATTGAAGGGGAAAATTATATCTTGTTTAGAATTACATCCGGTCTATCCATTGATGGTTAATGGAAAAAAAATAGGCAGGTATACTGCTGATTTTAGATATGTAGATAGTACCGGTGTAACAATAGTTGAAGATGTAAAATCAAAAGTTACAAGAACAAGGGATTATATGCTTAGAAAAAAGATATTAGCTACATATGATCCACCAGTCTTGATTAAGGAAATACTATGAGTTGGTCTGCATTAGATTGGGCATCAAAACAAAAAACCGGTAATGGCACAAATAAATTAGTTTTATTGAGTTTATCTAACTATGCTGATGATAATAATACTTGTTTTCCAAGTTTTAAAACATTAGTCAAAATTACTGAATTAAGTAGATCAACCATAATAAGATCATTGAAAGACCTAGAGTTCAAAGGGTTTATAAGTATACAAGAAAGATACCAAGATATTAATGACTCTAAAAGACAAACCAGTAATTTATATACTTTAATGGTAGGGTATCAAAACGATACTCCCCAGTATCAGAATGAAACCCCACCCAGTATCTCTAAGAAACCCCAATTAACCAATCATAATAAACCAATATATAATGATGAATTTGAAGTGTTTTGGAAAACATATCCTGACAGACCTAACGACAACAAATTTGGTGCTTTTCAAAAGTACAATATCATTTTAAAAAATAAAGAAATAAGCTATGATGATTTAATCAATAAAACCAAGATATTTGCTAAATCACAGGAAGGAAAAGACAGCAAATTTATTCCCCATGCTAAAACATGGTTGAATCAAAAAAGATATTTAGACGTCAAAAAACAGTCTACAAAAACAAATCTTAATCTACTTGTAGGATAATCGCACAGGAGTAAATATGGAAAAGAAAAAAGATAAAAGAGAATATGCAAATGACTTGGGAGTTTTTTTGCCACACTATGACATGGGAGAACACCGGATAGTATGCCCTAACTGCTCAAGTCAAAGAAATAAAAAGTATGAAAAATGCTTATCTGTTACAACTACAAGAGATGCTATACTTTGGTTTTGTCATCATTGTGAATGGCAAGGTGGTGCAAAAGACAATGATTATATGACTACATATAGTCCAAATTTAAAAGCACAATGGCAAGAAGGCAAATTTCCAACTAAAGAGGTAGCACCAGTTGTGCCAATTATATCTGCAAAAAACCATAGTTTGTCACAAAATTCAGTAACTTGGCTTCACAATAGAAAAATATCACAAGCTACAGCTGAACAGTTTGGTTTATATACAAAAGATAGTAAACTTTGTTTCCCTTATTATTTAGATGGTGAACTTGTAAATATAAAAAGTAGAACAAAAGATAAAAAATTCTTGCAAGAAAAAGGTGCTACTAAATGTTTATATAATATAGATATGTTAAAAAAACATTGGGACAATGATCCAAATTATGAAGATTATGTACCACAAAGAACTAAAAGTGTTATTTTTGTAGAAGGTGAGATGGATGTCCTAGCTTTATATGAAGCAGGATATAAGAATGTAGTCAGTCTACCAGATGGAGCACCTCAAACAGCAAAATTTAAATCTGATGATAAAAGGTTTCTTGCCTTTGAACATTCTAAATGGATTTTTGATGCAGACGAGGTAATTGTAGCCACAGATGCTGATGAAAATGGCAAGGCACTTAGGTTGGAGATTATTCATAGATTTGGCAAAGACATATGTAAAGTAGTCAATTTCCCTAGAATGGACGATTGGCAATGTAAAGATGCCAATGAATGTTTAATAAGCTATGATACTACTGTATTGAAAGAATGTATAGAGTATGCAGAGGAGTTTCCAGTACAGGGTTTACATGGTGTCAAAGAGTTTCATGATGCAGTGCAAAACATTTATGATGGTAATGAACAAAAAGCATTTAGCACCGGTTTCAAAGAATTAGATAAGATATATAAGATTATGCCAAGCACATTTAATCTAATCACCGGTATACCCAATCATGGAAAAAGTAATTTTCTTGATCAAATATTATTAAACTTAGCTGAAAATCTAGATTGGAACTTTGCTATATTTAGTCCGGAACACTCTACACCTAATCATATTAGAAGATTATTAGAAAAAAGGTGTCGCAAACCATTTGACATAGGTATGAATGCAAGAATTAGTCAATCAGAATTAAATGATGGTATCAGCTTTCTTGATGAGCATTTTCGTTTTATTGAAAATACAGAAGAAATACCAAACATAGAATTTATTTTAAGCAAGGCTAAATTAGCAAAACAAAGGTTTGGAATCAAAGGTTTAGTGATTGATCCATTTAATCAAATATCACCAGATAGAGATTATGCCAAAAGAGAAGATGAACACATAAGAGATATAATTGCTAAATGTCAGCAGTTTGCTAGGAATCATCAGTTGGTTGTATGGATGGTAGCACACCCACACAAACTACATAGAAATGATAGTGGCATGATACCTCCACCGGACTTGTATCAAGTGTCTGGGTCAGCACATTGGGCAAATATGGCAGATGTTGGCTTAGTCGTTCACAGAGACTTTGAAAACGATACCACAAGGATAATTACAAGAAAGATTAGAGAGCAAGGAGTTTATGGTCATATTGGTCAAAAATTCTTCAAGTTTGATAATATAAGCAAAGTGTACTTAGAAATAGACGAAAATAATTTAGGGGAATAAAATGAAAGTCAATAATGTAGATATAAATAGCATAAAACCATATGCCAAAAACCCAAGAAAAATATCAGACAAAGCAGTCAAAATGGTTGCAAATAGTATAAAAGAGTTTGGGTTTCAACAACCAATCGTAGTTGATAAAGATAATATCATAGTTGTAGGGCATACTAGGTTTCAAGCTAGTGCTACATTAGGTATGAAACAAGTGCCGGTAGTAGTGGGTGATTTCACTGAAGAACAAGCTAAAGCATACCGGATTGCAGATAATAGAATCAATGAAGAAACAGGGTGGGATCATTTAGCATTACAAGAAGAATTAAATAAATTACTTGATCTTGATGTAGATTTAAATATCACCGGTTTCACAAGTGAAGAACTTGACAGTATGTTCGCTAAAGAAGAGATACAAATACTTGATCCAGTTGATGCTTTTGATGACGAAAACCATCTGATCAATGACGTTAAAATGATACAATTATTTTATGAACCAGAAACTGAACAAAGGTTTAGAGATATAATAAATTTGGTGAAAGATAATAATAATATTGATAACATATCAGATGCAGTGATGTACTGTGTATTGAATGAGGAACAACGTCAAAAGGAATAAGCATGAAAACTCTTAAATTACAACCAGTTATGTCAGAAGAAGAAGCTAATGATTTAATAGGGACTTTTTTAGGCACACATTTAGTTAAGCATCATATTACAGAAGATACTGAAGTGTTTAATGAAAAAGGTGATTTGTTATGTATATTGAAGAAAAAGGTAGTACCAGAAGAAACTCTTGAACAAGCTAGAGCACCATTTAGAAAAGCTATTTCACCTACAAATAATCGTGGTAGTGCAGCCGGAGAGGTGGCAAAGTTATACAAAGTAGGAGATAAAATAGGTTCAGCGACTATTGGAGAGATTAAAGGCAATCAGTATAGAGCATTACTTTCTAATGGTACATTATCAAAAACTATGCATGCAATACCGGTTGATAGCTCAGTTATAGGTTACATGGACAGATACCCAAGAATACCATATTGCAGAACTACTGCTTTTTCACAGAAATTTTTTGCTGAATACAATCAATGTGTTCCATATATTAAGTGTATTGACGATGTTTTTAAACAATATGCACCACATAGATATGCAATCCAAAGAGGTATGGCAGAGGAAACATCACAAGATTTTATAATTAAAGATACAGCTTTTACAACTGTTACTGTCAATAAAAATTTTAGGACTGCAGCACATAAAGATGCCGGTGATTTAAAAGAAGGATTTGGTAATCTTGGAGTCATATCAAGAGGTAAATACAATGGCTTCATAACTGTATTACCTAGATATGGAGTAGGTTTAGACATAAATCATGGTGACGTAGCATTGTTTGATGTACATGAGGTGCATGGAAACACAGAAGTAGAGAAAATATCTTATTTTGAAAGAATATCAGTAGTCTGCTACTACAGGGAAAAAATGATATTTTGTGGCACAAAGCAATATGAACTTGATAGAGCTAAGACTGAAACTAAAAAAGTAGCTTTGCCGGAAGAAATAGAAAAGGCTAATGCTATAAAAGAAAGAATACTTGGGTAATGTGTGGGGTAATAGGCATCATATCTAAGAATGTTTTGGCACAGGAAGATATTGGCAATCTACTTGTCCAGTCTAAGATAAGAGGTCAACATGCGACCGGCATATCTTACATTCAAGACAAAATGCTTAAAAATAAAATCATACCTAAAAATGCAGAGCATATTGAATTAGAAAATGTACATACAAAAAAACTGATTGGTCATGCAAGATACAGCACTTCATCTCTTTTATACAATCAACCAATACATGACGAAGATATTAGTATTGTTCATAATGGAGTAATTACACAAGAAGATAGCTCTAAATGGGATAATTCTACATACCAATTTTATACCAAAAATGACTCTGAATTTATACTTAAAAGCTATCTTGAGGGTAAACACCCAGTCAAAGAGTATAAAGAAGCATCAATATCCTCAGTCATATTAGACAATAACACCGGTGAAGTGCATTTTTTCAGGAATGAAAAACGACCATTATATTATGCAGAAACTAAAGATACATACTACATAGCATCAACTAAGAATATTTTGGTGAGAAGTGGTTACGAAAATATCACTAAATGTGAGAGTTGCTATAATTATACAATCAAAAATAACAAACTTAAAAAATATAAAATTAGAGATACCTTAGAGGATTTACAATGAATAATTGGACATGGGGATATGAGGTAGAGTGGGGTGATATTGATAGAACACTTGAAATACCAGAGCATTTAGGTAAATGGGAACATGCAGAAACAGACATACTCAATCTTAATGAACCCTACAAATACATAGCTTGTGATCCATTAGGTGAAGATCCACCAGTCGGTGGCGAAGTAAATACAGTACCAACTACAACATGGCAAAAGCAAGTTGATAAGATTATGGAATTGTATGAGTTTTTTAAAAGCAATGGTAACAACCCTACTGCCAGTTGTATTAATCATGGGCATATTCATGTTCATATTCCAGAGTTAATTACTGATATAGATAAATTAAAGCGATTGATGGAATACATCAGACAAAACCAAGATGTTGTAATCAAAGCATGTTATGGATTTATCCCACACCCATCAATGCAAGGTATGAAAAACTGTACTGCATACTTGAAATTAGATGGTGGCAGGAGAATGCCTGAATATATGTCTAGTAATATAATAAGTTTATCAAAAAACTTTGATGATTTTATCAAACATCATTGTACAGGCAAAGATGGTATTTCAATGGGCAGACCATTTAGATATGCAATCAATACATATTGTTTAAAGCACACTAAGACTGTTGAGTTTAGATGTTTCCGGTCAACTATTAATCGCAAACAGCTTGAGGATAAATTTAAATTTGTAGAAGAATTTATGGATAGTGCATTGAACACCAACAAGAAAGTATGGATGTTATTAAGAGATTATGAATATGACTTCCCACAATTAAATTACAATCGCAAAGAATATCAGGGTTGGATTAATACTAAATGGGATAAATCAAGAGGGGAGAAAAAAAGGGAATATGTTGAGATTTGACAAATGCCCAAGAGATATTTTTTGTACATACATAAATGACAAGAAAGAGGATAAGTTCGCAAAAACATTTCTAAGTAAAGCTGACTTTCAAAAACAGTGGCAGTTTTGCGATGGCTTATATGAAGATGATGAATTGATGGGTGCGATTGTAACTACATTTAGCAAACGAGAGCCAAAGGTAGCTAACCTACAATTATTACATACTTTCAGCGACCATAGAAGAAAAGGAGTTGCTAGTAAATTATGTGAATATTCATTGAAGAAAAGTATTATGAAACAATGTTGGTATTACAGAGTTTCAGCAGAGCCTGATGCTGTACAGTTTTATCAAAGCATAGGGTTTAAAATGCTAGGAGAGCAGAAGTCAAAGTGTCAATTATCTATGTTTAGAATACAAAGCGATAATTTCAAAGATGGCATATATGATATTAAAGACCCAAACATAAGGAAAAATGTATACAAAAAAGGCAAGGGTGGTTGTGTGGTGGTGTTTGATGGATTATAGGCAACTACAAAACAGGCAAAGAGGTTTCATCAAATGGTACTATTGGTCATTAAAGTATAAAGACTGCGATCCTCCAATATGGATGTTGAACTATTTGTTTGATAGATTTGAACATAACCTTGAGCAAAAGTATTGGATTGCATGGATATATGGCACTACCTATCATTTACCTACAGCATGGGTTATCTGGAATGAGTTTCCTGATTTTGAGTTAGTAGATTATGACAGGCTCAAAGAATGGAATAATAATAATTACCCAAGACTAAGATACCAAACTGATACCAAATATAACAAAGGTCATCTACCGGCACAGTTTGCTAGTTATAAAAGGTGGATAGAACATAATAATCCACAGGGTACACAAAGAGCTAAGTTTAAAGTGTACAAAGATAAAAACAGTTTTAATTATTTATGGGAATCAATAGTGCAAAACCTTTACAAGTTTGGCAGATATTCAACATGGTTTTATATGCAAACACTCAAACAATGTGTAGATGTAAACTTAGAGCCACCCACATTAAAGTTTGAAGATTATAGTGGTAGCAAATCTCATCGTAATGGTATGTGCTATGCTATGGGCAAAGATCATTGGGTTGATAAGAAACTAAGCAAAGATCAACTTGCATATTTGGATAGTAGTGCAGAGGACATACAGGATCAAATAAGATATTTGGCTCGTGATACAAATAATCCAGCTTCTGACACTGATCTTTATAATTTAGAAACTTGTTTATGTAGTTACAAAAAACTATTCAGAGTTAAAGATGGTAGATATTTAGGATATTACCTAGATAGACAAGCAGAAGAAATAAAGAAAGTAGAGCAAGATGGCTGGTATGGCATAGACTGGCAGGTATTTTGGGATGGCAGAAAAGAATTATTGCATGAAGAATTACATATGTCAGAGATGTTACATAAAGAACTATACTCTATGTTTTTAGACACTGGAAGTTTTGAGAGGGAATCATGCCCAATTTAATAGCAATAGGTGGTCAACCGGCAGTAGGTAAGACTACATTAGTGAAAAAGTTCTTTACAGAATACAAAACATGGAAATCATTTAAGTATAAAAAACTATATGGTCATTACAATGAGGAGCTAAATTTAATTATATTAGGCAAATACAGTAAAAGTGAGATGTTTTCTGGCACTGATAAATTATCAATGGCAGTACAACCAGACTTTGATGAGTTTCTTGACCTAAGAGATTTAGACTACAATGTTTTATTTGAGGGTGATAGATTGTTTAATCTCAAGTCTTTGAAAAAAGCAAAAGAGTTAACAGACCTGCATGTTTTTATAGTTGAAAGTGTACATACAAAAACAAGACATATTGATAGGAATGATTCACAAACAGAAAAGTTTATCAAAGGTAGAGTAACAAAGGTTAATAACATTAAAAACTGGCTACTTGATGATTATACAATATTAATAAACAACGAAGAACAAGATATAGATAAAAACTTCACTCATACCAAGCACAGAAGCTATTTGTGGCATTGTTAAACCTT
>CAACVF010000352.1_pt1 | contig 9900 bp, 15 predicted proteins | sample 2381781 | NCBI WGS metagenome assembly CAACVF01 (sample SAMEA5211967, study PRJEB30684) | marine metagenome | biome: Marine; feature: Epipelagic; material: Water | collected 2015-10-15 | depth 60 m | reverse complement strand
AAGGTGGAGCAAGTATTGCTAAAAAATTATATGTTGGTACAGATTTAGATGTAGACGGCACTTCTAACTTAGATGTAGTAGATATTGATGGTGCAGTAGATATGGCAAGTACCTTGGCAATAGCAGGTGTAGCAACAGCAGCAACTTCAGCAAATATTACAGAAGGAGCTTTAGTAGATGGAACTACAGCTTGGGATGCAGCAGCAAAAGCTAATGCAACCTTACTCTTAGAAGAAAACACAACCATATCAGCTCCAAGTAACGCAGTTGCAGGAGCAATCATTAGTATAGAAGTGGCTCAACACGCTACCTCTGGACCTTACACTTTAGCTTGGAATACAGTCTTTGAGTTTGCTTCTAGTACAGCTCCTACTATGACAGCTACAGATGCTAAAACAGACATATTTGCATTTAGATACAATGGCTCTGTTTGGCAAGAAATAGGCAGAAGTCAAAATATGGCTCAAACCTAATATGGAAACCCTACAAAGAACAGCTAATCGAGGTAGTGTATCTACTGGGTTTAATATTGATAACTCTTTGAAGTTTGAAAGAGCTAATAGCGAACAAATATACACATCAAACGCAGCATCAGGGAATAGAAAAACTTGGACTTTTAGTGCTTGGATAAAAAGAACTGAATTAAGTCAAGATTATCACACTATTTTTAGTGCAGGTTATACCAACATACAGATTATGAGTAATGATAGACCAAGATTAGTTTTGTATGATGGAACTAGTTATTATGCTGACCCTGAAATGCTTATGCGAGATACCGCAGCTTGGTATCATATCGTGGTCCAACTTGATACAACACAAAGCACAGCAGCAGACAGAGTAAAGTGGTGGATTAATGGAGATAGAATAACAGATTTCAATAACTCCACTTATACAAATATGTCGCAAAATGATGAGTTTGAGATTGGTCAAGCTGGTTCAGGAAGTGCTGATTGGTTACGCTTAGGTGAGTTTTTTGGTGGTAGTGAAGGTTTTAGTGGGTATATGTCTGATGTTTATTATCTAAACGGAACAGCAGCACAAGCCTCTGATTTTGGTGAATACGATGATGATAGTGGTATTTGGATTCCTAAAAAATACACAGGTAGCGGTTACGGAACGCAAGGTTTTAAATATGAGTTTAAAGATTCTTCTGCATTAGGTACAGATACAAGTGGTGAAGGACACAATGCAAATAATTTAGGCAACATCACAGCAGCCGACCAAGCAACTGACACACCTACTAATAATTTTTGTACTTTACTTGGAAAACAACAAGCTTCTGTAGTAGGAACAGAGCCTAGTATAAAAGAAGGTGGCACTACTATGTTTGGTGGAGTTTCAGGTACACAAAATGCTATAGGCACAATGGGTGTTAGAAATGGTAAGTGGTATTTTGAATCTACTATTACAAACTCAGGTGGAGTTGGCACAGAAAATCATAACTTTGGAGTAGCTACAACAGAGGAGATAGCTACTTGGTCTACTGGGTCTGGGCGGGATATAGGATATATTAGTACTGGTTGGGCATGTGCTTCAAACAGTGCTCCTAGAAATAATAATGCTACAGCTACAAATGCAAATACTACTAGTGCTTTAGCAGTAGATAAAATTATGGGTGTTGCCGTAGATATGGACAATGGAAAAATTTGGTGGCACAGAGAAGGAACATGGACATCAATTAATAGTACAGTAGGAAATCCTGCAAATGGAACAGCACCTGCTTTTAGTAATTTATTAACGGCAACAACAGAACATTTAATACCTGCTGGTGGTTTTTATGTTAATGATGGCAACCAAATTAGAGTAATGAACTTTGGTGGCTATGCACAAGCTGTCTTTACAGCAGTAGGAACATACACAGATGCAAATGGATATGGTAGCTTTGCTTACCAACCACCTACAGGCTACTATGCCTTATGCACTAAAAACTTAGCGGAGTACGGATAATGGCTTATACAACAATAGACGACCCATCTGCACACTTTCAGACTGCTACTTGGTCAGGTAATGCTTCTACACAATCCATTACTAATGATGGAAATAGTGACTTAAAACCTGATTTGGCTTGGACTTATCCTAGAGGAATAGCGTATGGCGGTAAACTGATGGACTCTTCAAGAGGTATAGGTTCTTCAGGTAAATTTTTAATCACTAGCTCAACTGCTGCAGAAGATTCCATAGACGATTATATGATGACCTTTAATACTGATGGATTTAGTGTTGGTGCAGGAGACGCTGGATTTAATGCTTCAAATGATACTTATGTTACTTGGCAGTGGAAAGCCAATGGTGGTACGACCTCAAGCAATACGGATGGTTCTATAACCTCTACAGTACAAGCGAATACTGATGCAGGGTTTAGTATAGTTACTTGGGCAGGTACAGCCAGTACAGCCACAATAGGACACGGATTAGGTGTAGCACCTACAGTTGTTATAATTAGAGCAAGAGATAAAGGTGTGCCTACATCTTGGATTGTGTTTCATAAAGATGGTTCTACTTCCGATGATGATTATTTTATTTTGCAAGGAACATTTGCAAAAGGCACGCAAGCAGGTTTATTTAACAATCAATATCCTAGCTCTACTGTTTTTGGTATAGCAAATGATTTTTGGGTTAATAGTGCTAGTACCAATTATCTTGCCTACTGCTTCGCAGAAAAACAAGGCTACAGCAATTTTGGAACTTATGTCGGTAACGGAGCTGCAAGTGGTCCGTTCGTCTATACAGGCTTCAAACCTGCTTTTATTATGGTTAAAAAATCAAATAATACAGGTGCTTGGGTAATTAATGATTCTAAAAGAATTGGTTATAATCCTAACAATTATGATTTATATGCAAACACTACTGATGATGAGGAAGATAACGATAGATTTGATTTATTGTCTAATGGATTTAAAGCAAGACTTAGCAGTTCTCCATCAAATGCATCAGGCGATACATACATCTACATGGCATTTGCAGAAAATCCATTCGTAACATCAACAGGAATCCCAACAACAGCGAGGTAAATTATGTGGGCTTTAGTAGAATCAAATAACGTAACACAGGTATATACAAGACCTAGAGGATTAAAAATAGGTGATGTAAATTATCCTAGTAATATCTTTATGCTTTGGAGTTCTTCAGAGTTAGAAGCCATAGGGATTTATGAAGTTGTTATAGACAACACAAACTTAAAAGACAAAGAGTATTATATAAATACTAATCAATCTTTTAACTTTGCAAGTGGTACAGTCACTGCAAGTTATGGTACAGCTACAGCTAAACCATTAGATAATGTTTTATGGCAAGATGGTGACTCAGATATGCCTGAAGGAACTTCAGTAGGTGATGTAAAGCAATCTGGAGTTAGACCACCTAAATTAGCTATTGTAAACTCTCAAGCCTATGGCTTACTAGAGCCTAATGACTGGATGGTGGTTAAAGCTACTGAAACAAGCGGTACAGTTGCAAGTGATTGGACTACTTATAGAGCAGGAGTTAGAACAGCAGCCGATAGCATGAAAACAAAAATTAACGCAGTATCAACTGTAGATGCACTCGCAGCACTTTATGTTTATAACGATGCTACACCACCAGTAAGACCATTAGGAGAGTTTCCTGATGCACCAACAAGTTAAAATTTAGGAGTAAAATATGTTGTATTTATTAGATTTAATATTAAAATTAATTTCGTTAGCACCCTGGATAATATCAGGAGCATCATTAATATGTGCGCTAACACCAACACCAAAAGACGATCAGATACTAGGCAAGATCTATAAAATGATTGATTGGTGTGCTATAAATGTGGGTAAAGCCAAGGATAAATAATGCCAACCGTAAAAGATGCTATAACCAAAATAGCTGCACATGAAAAAGAATGTAGTTTGCGTTATCAAAATATTGAAAAAAGACTAGAGTCTGGAGAAAAAAGATTTGATAAACTAGAAACTATGATATGGGGAGTTTATCCTTTTATAGTTATAAGTGTAGTTTTAGCTAAATTTTTATAATGGACGAGCATAGAAGTAGATTTTCTGGAGATATGGACCGTAATGAAGTTGAGATGGATCTCAATAAATTTATGGCTATGATTGAAGAAATAGGCCAGCTAAAAGATAAAATAAGAGATCTTGAAGATGAGACAACCAGAAACCCTCATCAAAAATGGATTCATTTAGCTCAAGCAGTTGATTCTTGGCGTATTTTTCCAAGAGCATTTTTAAGTGTGTATATGTATCTTTTATACTTTACTACATTTTGGTTTATGGATTTAGCAAAGCCTACTTTTGAACAAAGTGGTCTTATATCAATAGTGGTTGGCGCAGGCGCAGCTTGGTTTGGTCTTTATGCAGGAACAAGCGGAGCAAGTAAAAGTTTTAAAGGGGAAGATAATAAATAAATTGTAGGAGAAAAAATGAATTGGTTTAAAAAAGTATTACATTTCTTTACCCCCCTATCTTCAGTAGAATTACCCAACCCTCTTAAGGAAAAGAAACCTGTTAGAGCTAGAAATAAAAAAGGTCATTATATTGCTGATGATCCAAGTACGCCAAATGTAAATGAGGCTTATACAAAAACACCTAAAAAAAGAGGTAGACCTCGTAAAAAAAAATAAATTATGGACAAAGAGCAAGACGAACAAAAACACGATAAATTAATAGCTTGGGCAGCTCTTGGCTTTGGTGTAACGCTTGTTCTTGGTCTTTCTATAAATATTAACGCTCAATCTTCTCAACAGTCTGGTACAGCTTGTGTTAACGGTACGCAATATTGTGAAAATAATAGTTTGGATACAGTAAATACTACAACCACTACCAATACAAATACAAACACCAATACTAATCAAAACACAAATACTAACACCAATACTAATTCCAATACCAACGTATCGACTAATACGAATAATTCGACCAATACAAATTCTAATACGAATGTTTCGACTAACTCAAATACAAATGTAAACACTTCGACCTCGAATAATACCAATACAAATAACAACGTCAATACTTCGACTTCTACATCTAATTCAACGGTTAATTCGACAGTAAATCAGAATGTTAGTAATACCAATAATTCAACTTCAACTAGCTCTAATACGAATCAAAATACCAATATTAATCAATCGACTTCAGATTCTAACGTTACAACTGATAACCGAAACGTAAACGAAAACAATTCTAGATCTGATAATACGAACCGAAATATTAACGAGTCTAACTCTACTCAGACTATTAATCAGAACGTAAAAAGCAAAGCTCCTCCAGCTTCTGCGATAGCTCCAAGCATTATGTCCTATTCGCAAGATCTTTGTACTGTAGGCCGCTCTGGTGCGTTCCAGGGGCAAGTATTTGGTTTCTCTACAGGAGCTACTGTAACTGATGAAAACTGCGAACGGTTAAAACTATCTAAGTATCTTTACGATACTGGCATGAAAGTGGCTTCAGTATCTATTCTTTGCCAAGACAAAAGAGTATTCAAGGCTATGGAGATGGCTGGCACTCCTTGTCCTTACAGGGGCAAAATAGGCAAAGAAGCAACAATGGCTTGGGCAGAAAATAAATCTAAAAGACCAGATGTTAAAGAACAAGAAAAATTGTTTATTCAACAATGTACAAATGAGTCTAACCCCAACAGAGAAAAAATAAACAGAGATGTTGTTGGTGCGGTTAAAACCATATATACAAGAAAAACCAAAAGCAATAAACAATGCAAAAAAGAATTTTATGTTACGCAGTAGCTAGTCTGCTATCATTTAGTGTATATGGACAATACACTTATGAGTCAGGGCAGGATTTATACCACCTACAAACAAACGCAAACAACTTTGAGGGCGAGTTAGCATACTCAGTATCGGATGATGGTATTTCTCCCGCAATTGATCTTTCTTTTAATTTTACTTTTTATGGCTCTACATTCAGCCAAGCGAGGATGGCTACCAATGGATGTCTCCATTTTGGCTCTAGTGGTAGCTACTGTAACGATTACACTCCTGACCCTATTAACGGACAACACACGTATACCATATATGCTTTTTGGACTGACTTAATTAGAGATAATAATTCTCGTATGAAGTCTTGGGGCGACTCAAGCAAAATGATATTTGGTTGGTATGATCTTAGAGAGTACAACAGAAGCAATACAGACAACAGTTTTGAAATAATACTTTGGAACAACAACTCGTTTGATCTTCGTTATGGCCATCTAGATATTATCAATCATGATGTATTAATAGGAGAAGTGGGATCTAAAAAAGAAAATTCATATACTTACTATTACCATGATGAGTGTAATACAGGTACAACAAACTCTTCTTCTTGTGTTAATACCAATTGGAATAATACCTCTATAAATACCACGCTAGAAAACGGCGGATCTCTTTTTGGTTGGGGAGCTGGTAGTGGCGTTGATTGTAGCAACCCTTTAAATGATTCTAGTTGTAGCGGTTATGCAGATGCTTTATTAACCCAACAATGTAATATAAGCTCTCTTTATAGTGAGTCATGTCCTAACTATTGGGACGCATACGATGACCAACAATGTGATTTAGATCCTCAGTATGGCCCTTTCTGTCCTGGCTATAGACAACAAGAAGACGTAGGCTACTTTCAAGAAGATCAATTTGATTATGGTTACGAAGAAGAAGAACAGTTTGGTTATGAAGAAGAACCAATGTTTGAAGAATTTGTTTTTGAGTTTGACGAGCAGCACTTTGAAGAACAAGAGTTTATATTTGAAGAAGAAATAATCTTTGAAGAAATGTTTTATCAAGATGATTTTACAGATCCATTTCCTTTAATACCAGATTTTGAAATGCCACGTGAAGAAATATTTATTCCTGTTGAGGATTTAATTATTGAAGAGTTTATCTTTCAAGAAACATTTCTAGTAGAAGACTTTAGAGAACCCGAGACTTTTATTGAGTTAGAGACTATTGAAGAATTAGAAGAATGGTTTGAAGAAGAAACTAGAAGAGAGGAAGAGGTTGCAATATTAGAAGAACCAGAAGAAGAATTTATAGAAGAAATTTTTGAAGAAGAGGCGGTTGAGGAAGTTTTTGAGGCTATAGAAGAAAGACTGGCTGAAGCTGAAATAGAAGAAGAAAGAATAGAAAGAGAAGAAATAGTAGAAGAGTTTGAAGAAGTTTTTGAAGAAGAGTTTCAAACCGCAGAAAGAGAAGAAGCTACAGGTAAAAGCTCTATTAGTAGAGAAGTAGCTTTAAAGGTGGTTGCATCTACAATAAGAACTGCAAATCAAAGTGTTAGCGGTACTAATTCTGGTAACTCTATACACGCTACAGGCAATAGCGTAGCTTCTGGAAATGCTGTAAGTAACTCATCTAACGCTGGTTTTAGTACAAGCAGCTCTCCTAGTATTTCAGATCAGTTTGCATCTTCTGCTGCCCAAACCAATCAAGTTCTTGATATGAGTAGCATGTCTGTTTCAGATACTTCTTTTAGCTCAACCTCTGTAGAAACAGAAACAATAACAACAGAGGTAACAGTTGCTAACGTAACAACAGAAACAACGCAAGATCAGATGGATACATCTATTGCATCTGTTGATTCTGAATCAGAAACTACTGTTGAAAATATTATTGCTCAAAACTTACAAACAGCTCAAGAACAGGTTGCGGCGCAACAAGAAGAAACGGGTGAGTATGGATCTGAAAACGCTATTATAGCGGTTATGGGTTTTTTACCAGGTTTTAATACTTATAGAGTAGTAAGCATGCCTAAAAAAGAATTTTGGTATGAGCCTAAAAGCATTTATACTAATAGCAACCTTTCAGATAATACTGCTGCTTTTTACGGCTTAGCAGGACAGAGTATAAAAACTTTAACTAATTTGAAAGAACTGCAACCAAAATTATAGGAGATTTATATGGATTGGTTTCAAAGTAAAACAGGACAACTTATAGCTTTAGCAACAATAGTTACAACTCTTGCTGGTTTTGGTTATACAGGAGCAACTTACGTTAACCGTATAGCTAACTTAGAGGCTAAAATAGGCGGTATAAGCGAGGCAGAGGATGAGATGAAACTTATAGAAGAACGTTTTGCATCTATTGAAACATCTGTTCAATTCTTGGAAAAAGAAATAGATAATATTGAAATTCCTGATATAACAGAAATAAAAACAGATATAGCCACCATTAAAGCTGATTTGCAAAGTTTGGAAAGAGATTTAACCAAACTAGAAAACAAAAACGATAATCCACTAAACGGATAATGCGCCTTTTAATTATTAGTGTGGTTCTTACTGCTTGTGCGTCTGCACCAGTACAGAAAGAATGGAACGATAAATACGATCCTGCTGACTGGCGCAAGCAATTTGAGTATTGCAAAGATATATTCTATACAAACTATCCCGAAGAAATAAAAAGAGATGAATGGTCAGAATGTATGAATAAAAACTATGAAGAAAATACTTAATTGGTTTATAGGTTTATTTGTATATCGTTATAAAATAACTGTATCTTTTAATAAAGAGTATGGAGATGAAGACGACAAAGTTTACATCAGTAAAAAAATAATTGTGCAAACAGAAAACCATATAAAATTTAGAGACTTAGATAACAAGACAATAGAGTATAGAAGCGCGGGCGGTCTTAATTACATTATTGAGGATATTTAATGCAACAGATATTTATAGGAATAATTCTTATGCTTGGTCTTGCAACTTATTATTTTTATAGTCAAAACCAAATTTTACAAGCAAACAATGCTTCTTTAGAAGGAGCTGTGGCTACGCAAGAAGAAGCTATAAAAACAATTCAAGCAGACTTTGAACTACAAACACAACAACTACAAGATCTTACAGTTAAAAGCCAAGCAGCTCAAAGAGAACTTAGCAGATACACTCAATTTATACAAAATTATCAACTAACTGCTAAAATCTTATCTGATCCAATAGAAATGGAAAGGAAAATAAATAATGGTACAAAACATATCATGGAAAATATCGAGCAAATCAGCAGCGATGTTGATGGTCTTGATGATGGCTTGCAGTTGCAGCCTACTTCCAACTAAACAAATAGAAGTAACTGCCAAGCCTATTGAGCGCAAGATAGTTCAACCTATTATGCCAAGAGAAATTGATCTTAAAGAATTACAATGGATAGCGGTTACTCCTGATAATTGGGAAGAACAACTTGCTAGAATAGAAAAACAAGAGGGTGAATTGGTGTTTCTTGCAATGACAATTCCTGACTATGAGGTTATGGCTTATAATATGCAAGAAATAAAAAGATACATTACTGAATTAAAAGATGTTGTTGTGTATTATAGAAAGGTTACTACAGAGGAAAATTAAAATGCACATTTCAGATGATGGGTTTAATATTATAAAAAAATTTGAAGGTTGTGAATTAGAGGCTTACAAATGCGCGGCAGGGGTTTGGACAATAGGCTACGGCCATACCAAAGACGTGCAAGAAGGTGATAAATGGACTGAAGAAAAAGCAGAATTTATGTTATGGCAAGAGTTAGAAGATGAATATGAACAATATGTTAATAGTCTTGTAACCGTTCCAATAAACCAATGTCAGTTTGATTCTTTGGTTTCTTGGGTTTACAACTTAGGGCCAAACAATCTAAAAAGCAGTTCAATGCTTAGAGTATTAAACGAAGGCAAATACGATGAAGTGCCTGCTCAAATGAAAAGATGGAACAAAGCAGGTGGTAAGGTTTTAGCTGGTCTTACAAGAAGAAGAGAAGCAGAGGGTTTAATGTTTGAGGGCAAGCCTTGGGATCATATATAAAATGGCTTTACAGAAAACAATATTTAAACCAGGAATAAACAGAGAAGGAACTGATTACAGTAATGAGGGGGGTTGGTTTGATGTTAACCTTGTAAGGTTTAGAAAAGGGTTGCCTGAAAAATTTGGTGGCTGGGTTAAAAATACAACTGAAT
>CAACVF010000351.1_pt1 | contig 9907 bp, 23 predicted proteins | sample 2381781 | NCBI WGS metagenome assembly CAACVF01 (sample SAMEA5211967, study PRJEB30684) | marine metagenome | biome: Marine; feature: Epipelagic; material: Water | collected 2015-10-15 | depth 60 m | reverse complement strand
TTGCAGACATAAACAATTACAGTTTAAGGAGTTCACCTTTGTTTGTCGTACTTGTGGAATGAAAGAACAATTATAATTTTATATACAAAAAATCTTCACAACCAATATGGGTATTATAGGCGACCCGACCGATCACAGTGAGGACAGAGAATACCATCCATTGATTAATCGGTTTGTCGAATTGAGGCATTTCCGTGACGCGGTAACCGAAAACATGGATGATATGTTAGCAAGATCAACGTACATCGCTGGTTTGATGTTGGGTTTGAAGGGGTTATTTATGGCAGCATCATTCCTGCAATATACAATATGGATTCAATTGGAAAACGCCATGTGGGGTATACCAGTAGATGAGATTCATATCTATGATTCTATAGGATTCCCAATATTCGCATTCTTACTACTGGTTTTTGCAGGGAAAGAGATAATCAAACTACACATGCATGCTTTGGGTTGGTTCAACAAAGGCTTCACCTGGTTGGTTAACAAGTACATGATGTACAAATGGAAGAAGGACAAACAAGACTCATCAGCTGCACAAGCACTTGCAAGAAGTCAAGCAAAGTATATGGGTTTTCTCTATAGATTTAGTCCAAAAATAAGAGACTCTTTCGTTAAATCAATGGTATGGGCTTGGATTTTATACATTACATTAGATCATTCAAATGTGGCACAGTGGCTAACTCTCGCAATTTATGAGACAATGAAGGTGTGATATGCATAATTGTTTAGATTGTGGTAAACCACTTTTAAGTTCTTATCAAGGGAGAGTGAAAAAATTAAGATGTGATAGATGTTATGCAAGAAATTATGCTAGAAATCGAAAGAGACAGAAGGATGAATCATGATTTGCTCAGCTTGTCAAAATGATATATTGGAAAAAGAAAGTAATCGTAAAATAAAATGTGGTTCATGTAATGCCATGTGGTATAATAATATCGGTTCTCATTGTGCTGATTGTGAGTTTGGAAAGGGGTTAGACCAAAAATACCCAAACACAATCTATTGTATAAAATGTAATTCAAAATGGTATAACTCCTATCTATCACAGTTTGGAAAATCACAGCGAGGTTACTATGCAGCAAAGTTCAAGGAATCAAGGAAATGAAGGACTATCCTTCAAAGCAAATAAGTGAAGGTAAGACAGTCTGTGTGTGCAAGAATTCATTCACCGATGATGAACGCTTAGGACCATGGTTATGTCTTGCTTGTAAAGGGAAACTATCCAATGGATAAATGTCCATGCTGTCAAAAGTTCAATTTTTGTTCTAATAGTTGGCTCTGTAATGATTGTAAATTACATAGAGAAAGCTGTACTGTGAATACCGAAGATACTGTGGATACTATTGATACCGTGGATACTGTGGATACTATTGTTGATAAATTCTGGAAATGGTATGATAAACATATCATCAAATAGACTAATTTTAATTTTATAAACCACTCAACACCAGAGAAAACGATGTCTAGTATAGACTCATACATGATTCCAATAACAATATCTATTTGCCTAATAGCAATAGCACCAATTGTTGCACCTGATTGGGACCAATTAGTACAGGAAACGAACGACTGGGACACACCAAAGATTTTCCCAAATGCAGCAATATCTATGAACGATAAAGAGTATTTTGAAAACTTGGATGAAAACATAGAAAATACAAAGCAGAGTGTTAGGGATTTAATGGCTGAACATGAGAAGAATAATCCTTGAATAACCGTGAACGAATGAGAGCATCAAATAGGTATGCTGTTGATTGGCTTTTACAACACAAGTATTATGACATATGGTTAAAACCACATGTAAAAAATCAAGACAGAGTTTACCACCCAGATGGAAATTATTGGGCAACAGACCTTTGGAACATGTGGGACGGAATCAGCTGGAAAGATGACGAATTACACTTCCTTGCAATTAAGACAAATAAATGGCATTCTGAAAAAGCGATTAGAAGTTGGTTGCAGAACAGGGAAGGAGTTCATGCACTCGCGATAAACGTTAAGACAAATCCGACATCCGTTCATGTCAGAGAATATTGAAAATTAGATAATCTTTATTTACATACTGTTTCTCTATCTTACTATGTCCGACGACGTAACCTTCAAACTTTTCAAATGGAAAAACTCTGAAGGTAAAGACCTGGAGGTTCCAGTTGAGGAATCAAAAGTACAAGGTTTTACCGAAGTCTTCAAAGCAGAGGGCAAAGATTTTACCATAGAAGATTACAAATTATAATTTTATATCTTCAACCCTTCTATTTTTTTCATTGGTCAGCAATAAATTCAAGCGGTCCCAGGAGCGTAAAGAGAGGAAGGAAGCAGAGAGATACAAGAACGAACAGTCGAAGAAAAACGTGAAATCTAAACCGAAACATAAGATGAAATGGAGACGTTTGAGTGACGGTGGAATTGCTTTTGGAAACCAATACAAGATAGGCAGAGGAGGACTCATAGCATTCAGTTGTATAGGTGTTTTAGGATTATTTTTTGCTGTAGGTTTAACATTGTATCCGATACAACAAGAAGGTGGTATGGAGATGTGTGCAAACGCTTTTTGTGAATGGTTTGACATCCTCACTGGAGCAGATGAATACGGAGCTAAACAGACACCTAAAGACCAGGTACCATTAGAAGATAGAGACTTTTTACCACCATCTGCCACAGGAGGGGCTGAAAACTCAGGTGGGTTTCTCTTCCCCTTAGTGAAATGGGCTGACGCTAGAGGAGATGATGAACCAACATGTTATAGTATAGCATGTAAGCGAGCACTTGAAGAAGGAAGATTAGGAGGAAATAAAGAACATATTGCCAATGAAGAGCAACAAGCAAAGTCGTTGAACGAAGAGATTGTAGATATAAAAAATAAGATAGAGAAAACTAAAGATGTTATAAAAATAATAGAAGAAAAAATACGTGATTATAAAATAAACATACCGAAAGATGAACTAGATCTAAGGTTACAAGAAAACGAAATTGAAGATCAAGCTGAACTTGAAAAAGAGTTAAGGTATGAATATGATAGATTAAGATATGAATATTACGAAAAAGAGGAGGTAATAGAAGCAGAGAAATTATGGAAAGATGAAAAAAAGAAACTAACCGATATGCAGTTCACATATGACAAACTTGAAAACGATATAGATAGAGATAATGAGTTATTGGAAAAGGAGGAGGAGTTTCTTAAACTGGCAGAGATTGACCTTCTAATGTTTATTGATGAGTTCAATGAATTAAAAATAAAACTAAATAAAATTCACAGGGCAGGAAACCTATTCGCAATACGTCTTAGTGAAACTTGTAACACACTCATAAAACAAGGAATTAATGAAATCGAGGTTGCAAAAATAGATGAAAACAACTGGGTATATGAAAAAGAAACAAAACAGATATGCCCAACATATAGGCAGTTAGTAGAAATGTTTGATAATACACTAGAGCCAATCAGTGGTGAGTTTGTTGACTATGGTTATGATATTAGACGAGATGAATCAGGTTATGATAACTATTGGAGATATTACTATAATCTTCCAAACTGGAAGGTGTTCACAGTAGACCCAGATGTAGATATGCTTCATAGGGCTATGGTAATAGAGGTTCAAGCATCAGGTTTCAGGTATGCAACAGATGAAGCTAGTCATATGCTCAATTTAGCACATTCACATAATGGAACTATGAGTGAAAGAGGATATGTCTACTATGAAAACCTCAGTATTGATAAGAAATGCAGACACGCTAATGTTGCACCAGATATTGATTTAATTGGTAAGGTATTAATGCATTTCATGAACGAATGTAAAGATCAATTAGAGTATCAGTCTGAAAATAGGGTTATTTTACCATACATGTCGTTTGATAAAATGGAATCACAATACTACCAATATGTGACATGGTTAAACAATGCAATACAAGAATCAAATGAGTACCTAATAGGAAAACACTAGATGTTTCAATTTCATATAGATGTATGAGTATAGATCTCTATGGCAAAAATAACCAGAAATCGAGGCACTGAAAGTGTCGATACAGACAACACTGAATCAAACTGGGCTGGTAAAAAATTCAAAAAGTACCAGCAAGAGAAGACTCAAAAAGGAACTATAACCTCTGGACGAGGAACTTCTAGCAAACAACTTGAAGACATTCCTAAAACTGATATGCCAGATGAGGAAGTGCAGAGTAAAGTAAAGAATAGAGGAACATCAACAAACAATTCATAACCAAAGCCAGTCGTATATAGCATCATTCTCTATTTTCCTTTTTCTACACTTCCATCATTTTATAAAATATAATTTTATATTCAACTACAAAATATGATACATATTGGATGAGTTGTTGAAGCAGAGGGTTGCTAGTTCGGTAGTTGATTCTTTTCACGAAGCACAAGAAAAAGCAATGCAAGGTTCTGGTAGGAGACTAAAGACCTGGCATGTGAGTGACTTTGTATCTCCCTGTCTTAGAAAATCATACTATCAAAGACTCTATCCACAATATGAAATGGATGATAAGAAACGTGCGGTACTTTACTTTGGAACCATTGTTCACGAACATTCAAAACTTTCACAGTTTCATGAAGTGACGATGTGTTATGATATGGATAATGATAGATCATACACACCACAGGAGGTAAAAGAAATGGAAGATAATAGAAGGATGACGATACTTACAGGTACACTGGATGATCTTTGTAAAGTTGGAGAAGACTATATCTTGGTAGATAAAAAGACCTACAATGGTGGATTTGGATATAAAAAGACAACACCAGATGAAAGTTATAAATTACAACTTGAAATTTACAGGGTTTTACTAAAAGAAGCATATGGAATAGACGCCAAAGTAGGATGTCTACTTTATCTTGACAAGTCAAAGGATTTGTCTGAAACACCTGTTATTTTTGACCTAGAGGACATAGATGTGACAAAGAAAAAAATCCAAGACCTATACAAAACACTCTCTGACGCAGAGGTCCCACCTGGCAACGTGTGTTGGCTTTGTAATGGTAATAATAGAGATGGTAAAGTATATTGTGAATATGAGGAAGAATGTAAGAGAGAAGGTAATCGTATTATCACAAAAGTTCAACTAAAAGGACGAAAATAATTTCAAATACTACACATACCACTGTATTTTATGTGTGGAGACCCAACCCTAGACTTGCTATTCACCCTAATAATACCTTCAGCTATGGTCGGTGGAATCGGTCTCTTCGCATTTACATTATTCAATAAAAGAAAGAACGGTAGTAAAGAATTAGAGGAACTAGTATGAAGAAAACCACAACTGCAAGAAAACCAGTAGGTGGAAAAAAACGTCCCGTAATGAAGGCATCAAGAAAACCTGTGAGACCAACTAAATACGAAAATCAATTAGATGTTGAAAATAAATTAGATTCAGTTGGTGCTTTCTCATTTTCAGTGGATTATAAAGGTAAAGCCCATGGAAACATGGATATCCGTAGAGACACATATCCTCATAACACTGATGACAAAGAATGGGGAAGTAAAGTATATCATTCAAAATACACATTACATGATATAAAAAAATGGGAACAATCTGGTAAGAAAAAACCATTAGGTGAATTCGTTAGTGGTCTATTAGATCCATGGAGTGGTAAATAATGAAGAAACGAAATAAGACAAAAGGTAAAGTCTCAGTTCAACGTGAAAGAGGATACAAAGTATTTCGACCAGGGTTTGGAAAAGTACACCCAGACGGTCGTGATTTAGGAAGCCCTCAAGTTGCAGGAACCGCAGGAGCATGGGCAAGACAGATGGCTGCGGATCACGCAGAAAAGGGAGTAATTGGAGTTGTTGATGGAAAAGAAGTCAGAATACCATATGATATGAATGAACCGTATTTAGATGAACCGTGGACTGGTCACCCTCCAATGCAAAATATAGATAAAGCAAGTCCATTGACAACTACTCAAGCGGTGACACAGATTATAAAATCTGGTAAGTTTGTTGGTCATAATAAACAAGGCAAGGGTGGATGGATGGACCCAATGAGTTCATATTTTAGACCACCTAGTGGTCCAAAACCAAAAGGCACTAAGAAAGGAAAGAAACCAGATTTCGGTCATCTCGGAGGAGTGAATCTATAATGGGTCTAATAAAAGTAGGTACAAAGTTAGGAACTAAAGCAGGAAGAACAGGCAAATTAGCCAAAAATAATCAAGTTGTTAAACAAACAAACACTATACACGCACGAGGTGTTGTACAGACAGGTAAGGACACTATAGGTTTCTCAATTCAATCACAGACAGGTAAAAGAGCAGAGATTGCATTTGGTTATATGAATAAAGGAGTGTCAGGAACACGATCCAATTTACAGAAAGGAAAACCAATTACTAACAAAATGATTGCATTACCACTTCCAACAGGCAAGGAATTAGCAGTAGTAGGAGGTCTAGTTGGTACCGCATACGGTGTTGGTCATTATGAAAGTAAACAAGATAGATGGAAGAAGCAAGGCAAACGCTCTAAATGAAGTGCGAAACATGTTGGAAAAATAAAGGAACAGATAATTATGAAGATAAGATAGTTTGTGAACGATGTTTGCGACGCTATAGGATGTTCGGATGAATCCAATTATTTTAGATTTAGCCTCAACCGTACCTTGGTTTGGTAATTTAATTTTATTAGTGATTAAGTAGAGAATAATATCATGAAAAAATCAAACTTACAAAGGGGATACAGAACTCCAGATAATAAAACATTAAAAACAACTTACAAAGTATCTTCGAAAGCAGCACCAGGAAGTTACACAACTGTAACACATACTGCATTCGGTGTTCCGTTTGCCACTGAACTAAGACAAACAAAGGCATTTTCAGGAGCAGAAATTAGTAAATCCACAACTGGAAGAGAGATAGTTAAAGAATACAATAAACCAAAATATCAACGAGATATGCCACTACATGTGGACTCATTGCTTCCAACAGAATTAAAAGTTGAGGGCACAGTTGATTTCGGTGAAACTAGTGTACCTTTTGGAGTTAAAGTGAAACCAAAGGTGAATCACCCAATCACTTGGTTTAGTGGGGTGTAAAATTATGAAAAAAATAGCACGACGTAACGATAGAATTTCACATCGTAAATTACAAGAACAACGCAGAATACGTATTGCTAAAGAAAAACTATCCAAAATAGACCCAAATACATTACAAAATAAACCTCCAACTGGAGCAGCTGGATTTCTGCATGATGTAGGATTAGGTGCAAGTAGAGAAGTCACAGAGTTCTGGGATGATCCGTATGTAAGAACTGTCGATGGAAAACCTCTTAGTAATCAACAACAAGTACGAGAAAGTTCTCTTTTCGGTACAGCTTTTGAACAAGTAGGATACGCATCAGGAGCAACAAATTTCTTTATGAATCCAGATGCAGATGTTGCAAAGGAAGCAGCATGGAGACTTCAAAATCGTCCAGGTCTTGTTCTCGGAGAAGCAGCAGTATGGGGATTGACAATTCCAATTAGAGGTGTTAGTATTGGAGGTAAGATATTATCAAAGACATTACAAAAGACAGGAACTAAAGGTGCAAAGGTTGGAAAAGCTATAGAAAAAGCTAACGTCAAGTCAGCAGCCAAGTGGGCTACAAAACCAACTACGAAACATTTGGGTAGGAGGCGATAATAAATGGGGATTAAAAAAATAACTAAACTGACGAAAAAGTTAGGAACTAAAGCAGGAAATAAGAGATACGTTCAGAGTATGAAAAAGACTACAGGCAAAATAGCCAAAAATAATCAAGGTGCTTTCAAAAATCAAAACAGAGTTTTGTGGAAAAACAAGGGATTAACAGAAATAAAAGGTACATTCGATGTTCCGCGGACGGCTGCACAAATGCAACGTGACATTGCAGAATCGAGGCTACCTTATGGACAAATGAAAACTCGGACTAACGATCTACTTCCATTTGCAGTTGGAGCTGGAGTAGTCGGTACCGCTTGGTATGTTTATGATAAATCACAGAAAGAAAAAAGAAAAGGCAAGAGATAATTATGAAGAAATTAACCAAAATTGCAAAAAAAGCTATTATAGATAAAAACAAGATAAAGAAAACCAAGAATATTCCACCGCAAGTTGTGGGACCTGTTTCGTTAGTTGGTGACCAGTCAGTACGAATGAAGAATTTTATACCTGGTTTGCAACCGCATAATTTAATTCCTGTACCTAGACCATTGATGGATGGAATTGATCTAGTACCAATGGATGATTGGTGGAGACATGGAATGAAGAAGGGTCCAGCAGTGGAAATTAATAGGTATCATGATTTGAAAAAAACAATAGCTCGTAATGAGGGAAGAAAAAAGACTGGACCTCGTTTTGGTAGCAAGTATACTGATGATGAGATAATGTGGTAATAATGAAAAAATTTGTAAGTAAAGGTGTACGATTAGGAAGAGGCACCACTGGAAAGGCTAAAGGTGTTAACAAAAACAAACACATCAAAGATGTAACTGAAGCAAAGAATTATGCCGAAGAACGTTTTCCAGATATGTCAAAAAGTGAGATGGATGTTTTTTTGTATAGAATCGGTAGGGGGTCTGGAGATGTACCATTTAACAAAAAACTAGACGACGCAGTGAAGATGCAAATAATTAAAACTAAGTTTGGAAAATTCCCTGAAGGAAAAACAAAACGTGATCAAAAATATACGTCTGGTCCTGGGCACCTCCCATATTACACTGAACAAGAACTGAATACTGGATATTCAAAAGTTAATCTAGGTGCTGGTACAACTCGTTTACATAGAAAAAGACTTGGTTTTTGGGTGGGGGATTAGATGAGCGATAGTAAGATGTTCACAAAGAACAAGATGCCAGAGGGATACGATTCAGTATGGAAGGCATTTGGTAAAGCTTGGTGTAAAAAAACAGCATGATTTTATTATCTTTTAATTTTAAATAGGTTTTGTTTATCCACTAGGTATGAAGAAAATTTTTGGTAAAGCAGCTGGAAAAGGAGCTAACCTTGCAGGAAAAGGTTTACAGGACGCCAAAAAAAATAAAGGAAATAAATTATCCGAAGCAGATCAGGGTCTATTTGATACTAGAACCCCTTTGCAGAAAAATATCGATAAGAGAGCATATGAAATGTCAATATTGGATTTAGATGGAAATTTCAGTAAAAAACAATGGGCAGTAGGAGCAGGAGCAGCAGCAACAGGAGCAGGATATTTAGGTTTAGGACATCAAGGTAAACAAGGTAAAAATAAAAAGAAAGATGACACTTTAAAATTCTTGGGGTATTAACCATGGGTCATAAAGGTAAATTAAACATAGACGAATATGAAAATATCATAAAAGAAGCATATGGTAAATCAGGTCACAATCCATTAGACCCTGAAGATCCTAAAGCACAAGATTCATTCGGTTTAGTTGATCATGTAAAAGAACATTCTAAGAAGGTGAAAAAATGATTAAGAAACCAGGACAACCTTACAAATCAACTGGTCACAAGGCATCTAAAGGTCCAGGTTTAAAACGTCCTAAACTAAAAAAAGGTGGTAAAGGTTCTTTATCAGATTTTAAAAACAAACCAAAACCAACTCAACCGTTAGAGCCTTGGAACAAAGACGTAGAAAGGTATTATCCTAAAGGACACCCATTAAGTCCAACGCTTGAACAAGACAAGTGGGATGCTCTTAATGATTTTCACAATTCCGTACCAAACAGATTAGATGCTTTCGAAGAGGCAGACCCAGTGTTACCAGATATTCCAAAAGCTAAACCTAAATTTGGATTATTTGAATCGCCTTGGTGATATGAGAAAAGTATCCCGAGTTAGAACTGCAAGCGGTCAAACAGCAGCAAATAAATTAAATTCTCCATTATACACACAAAAACACTATGCAAATAATTAAAACTAAGTTTGGAAAATTCCCTGAAGGAAAAACAAAACGTG
>CAACVF010000349.1_pt1 | contig 9920 bp, 3 predicted proteins | sample 2381781 | NCBI WGS metagenome assembly CAACVF01 (sample SAMEA5211967, study PRJEB30684) | marine metagenome | biome: Marine; feature: Epipelagic; material: Water | collected 2015-10-15 | depth 60 m | reverse complement strand
TTTTCCTTTTGGAGAAACTGCTAGTTTTGAAGTTTCAGATTCATTTATAACATAATGCTATTGGATAAAATAAATATGTTAATTAAATTAAAGAGTAAAAGTATATAATCAATATGGCTACATCATCTCAAATAAAATCAGCAATAAGAAGTAGGGGAGCAGCTCAAAGAGAAATAACTCAACAACTTGCTGGTGTTTCTGAGCAATTATTAAAAGCAGAAGAATCTGCAAGACTTAATGAATTTAGAGCTAAAGAAGAAGCGGTAGGATTTGCAAGTGCATTTTCTGCTTTAGAAGCTGGTTCTACTTATTTAGAAGGTGTAAAACAATCACAAGAATTGAAATCTAATATAGATGCATTTGAACAATTTCTTCCAGAATCAGTTAGACAATCTGGTGGAGTTACAATTGAAAGAGGTGCTAAGTCTTCACTAATGGATGTGTTTACAGGAACATCTTCTATGAGTGATTATTTATATGGAAAAGAAACTTATATGTTAGGCGAAAGAAAATTAGGAAGTAAGTATGATGTATCTGCTATGGGTGAAAAAGCAAATGCAACAAGGAGATTTGTTAGACCAATTTTTTGGAGGAGAACCATTAGCTAAGTCTAAAGTGTCTAGAGAATTGGGAATAGAAAGACCTTCTATTGATATTACCAAACTATATGGAGGACTTAAAGAAAAACCTTCTATGATGGATAAAGTAGGTGATAAAATAAAAGAAGGAACTTTAGTTCAAAGTGATGGAAGTGTAGTTCCAGAAAAAATTCTTGAAAAAGCAAAAATGTCAGCTGAGGATTATTTAAAAACAGACCCTCCTAATGCTATAAAAGAAATGATTAAACCTAGCTACCTTCGTTCTGAAGACGTTCCTTCTAGTATGTCTAAAGATGTAACAGATTATGAAAATGAAAAGTTAGTTAATTTTTTACCAGAATTTTTACAATCTACTGAAAAAGATATGCTTGAACCTATTGCACAAACAAAAATTACTAAAGGCGATAATTTTAAAGAAAGAGCTGCTAATTATACTTTTGAAGAACCTAAAACTTTTACTAGAAGTCCATTAATTGGAGCTAAAAAATTAAAACAAAAAATAAAAGATTTAAAAGTTGCTGAAGAAAATTTAAAAGGATTAAGACCAGAAGATACTTTTAATAGAAAAAAGTTTGGTAAATTAGTTGAAAAAAGAACCTCAGAATTGCAATCTATAATATCTCAAATATATAATCCAAATTTAGACATACTTTATGGAGATAGTGGAATAAGAGGAACAGGAGGGGGATTAACTGATGCATACAAAGGTAAAACATTAAGAAGTGAATTAGATAGCGATTCGTTAAAATTTATAAAACAATTTTCAAGTAGGTAAATAATATGTATGTAGAAGCAGCAATGATGGGTTTAAGTGCTATACAAGAAATTGGAAGCACTAATAGAAATAGAAGAGAAGGTAGAAGGCAAAGAACATTTCTTAGCGATGCTTTAAAAGATTTAGGATTAGCTGAAAAATCATTACAACAATCATTAGGTGGTAGTTTAGCTTTATCTACATTAGAATCGCAAAGAACATTAGAATCTCTATCTGATTCTGGTCAAAAAACAATACAACAAATTGGGAAAAGACAAGACCAAATTAATCAAGCAACTGGATTTGCTAATGTTGGAATGGATGATGATATGATAAAAGATGTAAGAAAACAATTTCAAACAAAAAGAGAAGATGTAGATATTGCACTTACTAAAAGTTTAAGTGATGTATTATCTCAATTTGAACAACAAAAGTTTGAAATGAAATCTCAACGTCAACAATTAGAAATGCAGAAAAGAATGGCAAACGAACAAGCTAACACTAAATATTTTGGAATATTTTAATAATGTCACAAGCATTACAATCATTAAATTCAATACTTAAATATAAAAACGAAAGAGAACGTCAAAAAATTGATAGGTCTTTATCTATGATGGATATGGCTACTAGACTTAGGCAACAACAAATTGACAATACTAGACAAGATAGAATGATGGAACTTAGAGAATCTGATGCAAGAAGAGATATTAAAGAATCAGCTGCTAGATTAACTAATTTAAATTTACAACAAGAAAAATTAAAAAGAGATGCTTCTGACGTTAGTATTGAACAAGAAAATAGATTAATAGAAGCTCAAACTAAAAAAGCTGAATTAGATGCTGAGAAAGCAGAGTTTCAATTAACAAATTCATATGTTGATGAAACAAAAGCATCGCTTGATAATATTTTAACAAATCAAAAAAAGAATCTCTGGGAAGATACTACGTCTTTTCTTAAAGGATTAGAAGATGCAGTTGAAGGTTCAACTATGGCATCTCAAGATTTTGAAGAAAGTGAAACAAATACTGTTGTAAAAAATTATAAAAAATATACAAAAACTGATGCAGAAAAAAACCTTTTAAAATACATTACAACAAATCATAGAGTTTTAATACCTACAATGGCCGCTGTAAATACTGTTGGTTTTAAAACATCAGAAAATAGTGTTATTAATAATTTAGCAGGTCTTTATCAAGATATTCAAAAAAATACTAAATTACAAAAATTATTTGAAGAAGTTGGAGTGTCTACAGATGTTTTAAGTAGTAAAATGATTGAATTGTCTAATATAATACAACAAGAAAAAACTTATAACACACTTATACAATCTGGTGAATTAGAAAATCAAGCAAAAAGATTAGTTAAAAGTCGAGGATTAGATGCTGATTCTCAATTGGTTATGTTTGGATTAGAACTATTAGGAGTTGGTCAAATGTCAAATGAAGATATAGATACTTTAAACGAAGAAAGAATAAGACTTGGTAAAGACATTATACCATACGAAGAGTTTAGATAAAATATGGCCACACAAAGAGCTATAGATGCTTTATTAGAGTTTAGAAAGAAAAAAAACCAAAACTCTCAAGAACCTATTCAATTAGCAAACGCTTATAATCTTAACGAACCTAGTACGTTAGCAGATAGTCTATCTCAAGGTATACAACCACCGACTCCTCAATCTCAAAAACAACAAAAAGAATCTAATATAAGTTTACTTCAATCTGTTGGGGCTGGTTTATATGAGTTTGGAGAAACTGCCTCATTTGGATTAGTAGGGTTAGCTGAGATAGGAGCAGAAAGAGCATTAGGTGAAGAAATAAACTTTCAAGAATATTTTAGAGAAGCACAACAAGAAAGTTCACTTGCTAAAGTATTAGGTGGTGTAGGAACTGGAGCTGGTTATTTGTTAGGTGCTCCAATGAAATTAACTGCTAGGATATTACAGAAACCAGCTACAGCAGCTCTTTCTAAATTAGTTGGTAAACAAACTATAGGTAAAGCATCTAAAGAGTTTAGTGAAGAAGCATTGAAGTCTGGTATAGACAAAGGTGTGGTAAACAAATTTAGTAATGTTCTTAAAGGTAAAACAGCTTGGGCATCTACAAAAGGCAAACAAGCAAATGAATTATTTGCAAAACAATTTAATACTGAAATAAATAAACGAGTTATTAGAGCTCAAAGGACTGGAGACCTTACAAGTTCTCAAGTTGCTACTATACAAAAAATGAAAGATAAAATTATTAATGAAGGAATACCACTTCAAAATCTTTCTCAATATGCTCGTATAACCTATGGCAATAGTAAAATGGGTAGGTTTGCTACCGAAGCTTTGCATGATGCTTTTGTATTTAGTGTGGCAGATGCAGTTATGGATGTATCTTTTCAAGGTCAGGAATTATTAAAAAATCCTAACGCTAAATATGACTTAGGACAAACTGGATATTCTGTTGCTACTGGATTATTAGCAGGTACAGCAATTAATGTAGCAACATCTCCTTTCGGACCTCTAGGTAAAATGTTTAAATCTAGAACAGATTTTAGAAAAGGTATAAGAGCATATTTAGGAACAAATACATATAAAGGTCTTTCATTAGATGAGTTGTCTGGAGAAATGGCTAACATAGCTCATTTAAACAAAGCAAATAAAATAAGCACACATTACGATTTTAAAGTAGATGGTGAAGATAAAACTATTGATTTATTAGAAAACTTTAAAACAAGTAGACTTAGAAATGCACAAAGAATATCTTCAAAATTAAAAGATTCATTTGGAGATAATGCTGAACAGAAAGCACAACAATGGTTAATGTCTCAAAAAAGATATTATGGTAAGCAAATAATTGGAGAAGCAACAAGAGAAGGATTACAAAACTATAGATTATTATTTCCTAGAATGGCAGTTGCTGGATTAGCTATGTCTGGAGTACAAGGTATACAAACTCATGTTTCTGGTCAAGAATTAAGAGCAGAAGATTTTATATCTACTATGTTAATTGGTGCATGGACTCAACGTAGAGGTAATTTTGCAAAAAGTATGGATTTAGGCGAAAACATTAACAATTTAAGAGTAACACTAGAACATTTAGGTGTTGACAATTCTCAAACATTTTTTGCATCTACTTTTTCTAGACCTAATAATATTCATGGAGTAGGTCTATCTAGAGAAAATGAAGAACTTAAAAACTATTTAATAGAACAAAGAATAGTTAGTGATGATGATGAAACTGTAACAAGCGAAAAAGTTGCAGAAGGAGAAAAAACATTTCTTGATTTAGAATCTGGCACTCCATTCGACCCTCATGATGGTAAGATAAATAAACTTTATCAAATAATGGATGAAGATTTTCAGCATGTAAGACCTATTACACAGATAACAGAAACTCAAGCAAATACAATAAATGAAATTTTGCAAAGACAAGGATTTGAAACATCCGAGGATTTAGATAAAGCATTTACAGAAAGAGTAGAACAAGCAACTGCTGGTATGGAAGATACCATTGTAAATGTATTAAGTACGATAAGAAGCGCTAATTTAGAAGGCATTGAAATGTCTACTAGTAATAATAAAGTTTTACTTCCAGATACACTAGATGTTGACCCAGAGTTACTTAAAAAAGCAAGAAATGGTGATTTTGAATCTTGGTTAGGTAAGACTGGAGTAGAAGCTGAAGAGGCAATATTAGATATTAATAGAAGTTATCATGCTATCAGAGATATTTCTATTGGAATAGATAGGGCTGAAACAGATAGAAACAAAAGTAGTATTATTAGAACAGAAGATTCATTAAAAGACTTTTACAATATTATAAATGATGCTGAAACATCTATTAACGATGTGGCTAATGTTAGAGATGGTAGAAAGAAATTTAGTTTTCAAGATAGGGAATCTTATTTGATACCTCTTATTCAAAACAAAGGCAAAATATTTACTCAAAGATTATCAGATACATTGTCTAGAGGAAAAATGCCAGAAAATTTAGAGTCTTATCTTAAGAACGCTGGTTTATTAGTTGATACAGTTGATGGATTAAAATTAGTAGATGACATATCTAATGTAGATAGCGATTATAAAGATAAAGCAAAAGACTTAGGTAGATTGCATGGTGTATTAATGGCATTAGGTGATTACAAAATAACAGATACTACTCCTAGTAGGAAAGTAACTACTACTGATGTTGAATCATTAAAAAATATATTACTAGACAATGATGTAGATGTAAATCTTTTTAATAAACCTTCTATGAGATTCTTATATCAAATGACATTATCTGATATTAATAGAAGAAGAATGAATAGTAAAGTTACTAATGAACAAGATATAGCATTTTTGTTGTCTCAATCTAGAAGCGCAATGTTTAGCGATAGTAAACTTTTATCAGATGAAGGAATTAGTGGATTTAGATTATATGAATTAAATATACCTTCAGACCCTTCTTTAGAAAATGAATACAATAAAGTTATACTAGGAAGACTACAAGAAGAAACAGATGGGTTTGTTAAAATATCAGATAAAGTAAAAACATTAAATGAAAATCAAGCTGAACAATTAAAAATGAGAATGCTTGATATATATAGTTCTGATACTGGTGAGAAAAATGTAGTGTTAAGTGAATTATTTGAAGTTATGAGTAATTCTCGATTAGAAAGTGTTAAAAGCAGAATGTTAGAGTATATGCAAACTTTAGGAGATAATGCTCGAAATGATTTAATGTCTATGTTAAAAAGTCAAGGCATAATTAAAAGAAATGTAGAAAATAATTTAGAAATTGATAAAAAATTTACATTAGAAAAAGTATTAGATGAAACAGAAGGTAGAGCAACTATCGCATCATTAACAGAAGCATTAGACCCTATTAATAAAAAATTAATGAAAACAGGGTATACTGATGAATTTATATTAAAAGAAATAGAAGAAAGACAAAAAATTGATAGAAGATATTCTAAAGAAGCAATAGATGAAGTAAAAAATCCTTCAATTGGAATAGATGATTTTTATAGAAAATATAAATTTAGAATAGAAAACCAAGATGGAACTATTCAATATGTTAATTATTCTAATGAAACTCCTTTAGAAAAATCAAATAGATTTAAAAGTCAACAGTATATGTTAGATGATTTTGGAAATCTTAATCAACAATCTATAAATAGATTACAAAGAGATGTAGTTTTAGATGGAGTAGAGTTTAAAGATTTAGATAATAAAAAAAGAAGTGGTGTTATAGAAGATGTTACTCAAGTAGTTTTTAGTTTAAAAGATAGAATAGAAGTTCCTATAATGTCTATTAGAAACTCAACTATTAAATATGACCCTGATAAAGAAAAAGAATTTTTTCAAGATAATCCAGTATTTCAAAAACTTAATAGTTTACAATTAAACTTTTCAATTTTTGATAACAATGTAGTTTATACAGATTTTAAAGATTATATACAAGAAAGAACTTATAATATATTAAGTACGGAAGGATTAAGCGAATTAGAAATAAAGAAAATAAATGAAGTAAGAAGTAGGGTTGCTAATCAATTAAAGAATGTAAATATTTCAATGGCTAATCTAGATACTGGTTTAAATGAAAAAGGATTATCTAGCGTTGAAACTGGTATAGTAAAATTAGATATTTATGATGGGATGGATAGTATAGTAATTAATCGTACTGATATGGATAAAGTTGTTAAAGATTTTGAAAGATTTTACAATCAATATAAAGACATACTTGAAAATAAAAAACCAATACAAGCATTAAAAGATACTTTTGATGGAACTAAAAACGAACATTCTTATGATGAAGCAAGTGTTGAAACTGCTATGAAATACTTAATACTTGAAACTGCATTAAAAAGTGATAGTGATACTGAGTTATTAAAAGTTCTTAATTCAAAAGATGCAATTGAAGTAGATAAATACATTAAAAGAATTAAACTAGTAACTACTAAAAACTTTATAAGACCAAACGAAGATTACTTAAGGTCTATTATACAATCTAGAACTGCTATTGAGGCAGACCCAGTTTCTGAATTATTAAAACAAAGATTAAGAGATGGAAAACATAGAGTATCTATATGGGATGATAGTACAGAAAATATGGCAAAGATTGTTGATGATGTTGTTAATGAATTTAAAGACCAAATACCAGAACTAGAAGGATACGATAGAAAAAATATTGTAGGAAGAGCTCATGAAAAAGTTTCTGGATTTGATAGTATAGGTTTTTTATCTAAAGGTGCTATGATGGAATATCATACAATGATGGGTCACAGTCCAGACTCAAAAAATCCAATTAAACCAATTATATCATCTCAAGGAAAAGGTAAAACATTATTATATGGCAAGACTCTTTTTGTTTATAGTCCAGCATTAGATGGTTTCTTTGATAAAAACCCTGTAGATATATTATTAAGCGATTCTGGTGCAAAAATATACGACCCTAAGATAGTTGATGGAGAAGAACAAGATAGCATTCTTAAAGGATTAGAATGGAGTGATTTAAAAGATTATAGAATAACAGATAGAAATACCTTTATAAGAGAAATAGATTTAGATGGAATAGGGTTTAGACCAGAAAAAGATGCCGACCTTTTATCTGCAAGTGAATCTGACGCTGATTACAATTATATGAACAGAGATGAACATAGTGATGCATTTAAGGGATTGATAAATGAACTAACTGCTAATTTAAATGAAATGGAAAGCATAATGGCAGACCCTTACAAAATGAATTTCTTTATGAGGGAACAATTAGAAAAAAATAATATACCAGATTCCCCAGAACAAGGAGCGTTATCTAATCTTAGTAATATGATGTATTATTTACAATTAAATGATTCAGCTAATCCATATGATTATAGTTCAAATCAAGTTCAAAAATATTTAGCACAACAATATATAGATACATTGTTTAGCACAAGAAGGTCTATTACTAATAGAGTTTATTCTGAAAAAGATAAAAAGTTAGCATTGCCATCACTTAGATATGGAGGCCAAGCTCCACTAGTTCAATCTGCTAAATCATTTTTAGGTGAAGGATTAAAAACTAGATTGTTTCCTACATTGTTTGATTCTAATAATAAAATGATATTAAGAGGTCAAATAGCTCTTCCTCATTTAGAAAAATTTACTAGTTTGTCTGAATTAACTAATGATAAAAATATTAGAATAGTTGAAAATACAAAAGTATTAACATTAAAAGAATTTAAAGAAGAAATTGCTAATACAATTAAAGATACCGAAGGATTAGCAAAACTTTTAAGAATAAAAGATGCAGACAATAAAGTTGTTGATAACTTAGACGATATTTTTAATAATGCAACAATAGGAAGTGTCCATGATTTTTTAGAAGCTTTATCTAAAAGTATAAATAAAAGATATGAACTTGGAATAGTATCAAGAAGAAATCCAAGAACAAGACCTAATGATATAACTTTGTTAGGGTTAAAAGGTTTTTTAGATAAAGAACAAGGATTAGGTGTAGAAATTAACAGTTATGATATTGCTAATGTATATGAAGGTGATTATGATGCTGATAAAGTAGATTACTTTTTTGCACATAGTGATTATATGTTTGATTATATTAAAAGAAATCAAGCATTTTACGTTCAAGGAATAGACCCTAACGATTTACAACAAAATCCTTCTTTTACATTTCAAATGAATGCTACAGAATCTAGACAATCTACATTAAAGAAAATAGGAGAAAGTATAGCATTTAAAAAAGCAATTGGATTAGCACAGAAAACTCCTAGAAAATTAAATTATTTACAAAACTTAGCGAATAGAAACCATCTTGCTCAAAGGTCAAAAGAATGGGAAGACATAGCTAGGCCAGATGAAGAAGGAAACTTAATAGGGCCATCTATTCTGTATAATTCTGATGTTGATGCAAATGGGAAAACAACAGAAGTTGTAACAATAGATACCGAATCTCTTGCTTATTATCAAAGAGCAGCTTTAGAAGTTCAATATATTATTGATGGAACAAACGAATTAAATAAAAATATAGCAGGGAATATATATGAATGGGTGGACAACTTTTTATTTCCAAAAGTAAATGAATCAATGTCTCCTAAAGAAGCTGAATCTGAAGATTTAAAAGCGATACTTAAAAACGGAAGAACTGCTAATGGTCAAAGAATAAGAATATTTTCTAAATATGAATTAGTAGATGGTAAGTATCAAGAAAGCACAAAAGATTTAAATGATGCAGATAAATTAATTATAAAAGAATTTTTAAATCAACAGAATAAACTTCTTAATGCTTTTGGCGATAGTAAGTATGTTGCTGGTGAAAAAAGAAAGACTAGTTTCTATGATATGAATATGGCTAGTAAAGTATTTAAAAGTTTCCATGAAGATATATATAACGGATTAAATAGATTTTTAGCATATAAAAAATCTGATATAAAAAATAAAGAGTATTTAGAAACATTATTAGATAAAAAACAAAATAGATTTGAACCGATAGCAGATTCAGTTGAAAATGTTGCCAAAGGCGATGGTGGCAATTATTTAGATAGAATTGCTGTTCAGATAGGTACAAGAGATTTACTAGAAAATAAAAAAGAATACAATTTAG
>CAACVF010000347.1_pt1 | contig 9938 bp, 19 predicted proteins | sample 2381781 | NCBI WGS metagenome assembly CAACVF01 (sample SAMEA5211967, study PRJEB30684) | marine metagenome | biome: Marine; feature: Epipelagic; material: Water | collected 2015-10-15 | depth 60 m | reverse complement strand
CATCAACATAATAATGTTGTCCATTATTTGGATAAATTATTTGTTTATTTAAATGTTGATTTACTGTTTCACTAATGCCAAAACTTTTATTGATTTCATTTTTTGCACAAATAAAATTAACGTATGAATATTTCCAATCATTTTCTGTTGCATGTTCAAATGTTTCATTGTGTATTGATAAGCCTAATTGTTTATCATTGTTATTATCAGATGACCAATAAAGAAATGGCTCGCTGCCTAATATCATAACACTACATTCTATATTTGTTTCTTGTTGTAAATGTAAGAAAGCATTTTGTATATTCTTTCTTTTATGTAGATATTCTTTATCTAACCAATTAGATAAAGATGCTAATGGCTTTATTTCAATTAATATTAATCTTGTGTCACTGAGTTGTAATGCAAAATCTGGTATCCATAAATTTTTTAAATATTGAAAATATTGCATCGGTTCATATTCCCATGACCAATCCATTTTTTCAAAGAATCTTGCCCAGCGATATTCAAGCTTGCTTCTAAATATATTATTTTTATAATAGATATTTTTACTAGGTATATTTGTAGGCACAGATTTTATTTCTTTTTGTGTCTCTTGTGTTGGATGTGATTTATATATAATAGGCATTATGTCTCCTTGCTATATTTGATATTTATCAGGTTTGTTATTTATTATATTCTGCACTCTCCTTCCAAGCTCTTCATTGTTTTTATGTGCAACATTTAATGTTCCGCACTTACAAAGTATCACAGTACCAACAGTTACTTTTTCAGCTAGCTTTCTTGTACAGACTTTACATCTCATTAGTATGTCCTCTTTTCTCCAGGTAAATATTTTTTATCTCCATAACTGCCACTATCAAACAACATTCTATGTTCTGTGTTTATTGTTTGCATGTTATCAATTAATAATTTTAGATCTTCTGAAAGCACAGTTATCTTATCACTCAATTGTTCAATTGTTTCTTCTGTTCTTGCTAATCTATCTTCATGAAAGCTTACAGTGCTTGCTAATGCACTAATGAAATATACAATCCCAGCTGCTTGAATGAGCAGACCAGACACAATGCCAATAGTGCTACTGTTTAATGATATATTCATATTACCATATTCCTATTCCTGGCACGTTATTTTGACCACGTAACGCCAGCGCTAATGCCATGACTGCGTCGTCGTGAAGACCTGGCGGCGAACTGTAGCGGACGCCGGTCCTGCTAAACTCATATTCAAAGTTTAATAATTCATTTACTATTTCATTATCTGGATATGTAACCTGTTGTGTACTAATCTTATTTGATAGAAGCTCCATTAATTGTTGCTTGCTTGTGCTACTAAATTTAAAGCCTTCTACTCTCGGTAATACTCTTTGTAGATCTTCTGTTAATGGATCACCAACTCCTGTGCTATCTATTATACAGTCTACTGAACCAATTACTTCTATTAAGCGTTGTCGTGTTTCATTCCATGATTTTTGAAATCTTTCAAAGAAACACACTGCACCATTTTGATCTAAGGCGATGATAACCGTATAATCGACAGACTTTGCCAAATCGACACCATAAACAAATGGAGCATTCTTTGACATTTCACCAATACATTTCTTTATTGCTTGTTCACCAAAAGGGTTCTGATTTGAATCACTCGGCTTAGCATTATATAACTCTTCAAATACTGTAGGTGGTAAAGATACTTTTGCTTCTGCAATCTCTTCTTCATCTAATACACCGCCTTCTATTGCATCCTGAGCAGTAATCTTTGCGTAGTGATAATTTTGTAAGCCCTGCTCAGCTCTTCTGCAGAGCAAATAGAACCAATTCTTTCTACCCCTGACATTTCCGATCATTCTGATTTTACCGTTCGTGGCCGTAACAACAGATCTACATGCATGAAAACTTTCTTCTCTGCATCGTGACGCTTCATCAATAACCAGTGCGTGAACATCCTCTCCAAATAAGCTGTCAGGGTGCTCAGCTGTTTTAAAATGTATGGTTGTATTATTAATTAATGTTGCAGTCAACTCACTTTCATTAAACCGCAATACTATTTCTTTGGGCATCCATTGCTTCATTCTACGAAAAACTATTCTGCTCTGAGAATATGTTGGTGCTAACCACCAATAGACATGTCCTTTCTTGCCGTGTAACAATGCCTGCTCAATTAACCATACTAAACATGATACCGTCTTGCCTGACTTTGTTGACGCTTCAACTAAAGAATATCTGCTGTCATTGAATACAGCTTTCTCTTGTTTGTCATACATTTTAGGTCGTTTATATTTATATTTAATCTGTATTATCCTCTATGCTTTTATCACCAATTTCAAATGTTATTTCTTGTACTTGTAACGGGTTATCTTCCTGACCGCCAAGGCTAACTTTTTTACCTTCAAGATAATCTGGATCGCGTACTCCTAATAAATACTTTGCAGCGTGCCAGTCACCTTTTTCAATACTTTTCATTATCGTAGTAATTGCTTTTTGTTTTTGTAGTCCTTGACTTCTAGAGAGTGACTTGTAAAAGTCCACATAGATTTTTTGTGGTTTTTCTTCCTTGGCTTTTTTTATCCAATTATAGAAAGTTGATTCGTATATACCTAAGATGTCACAAATAGTCTTATTATCACAGCCTTTTTCAGCCATGTTACCAATGAGTTGTATAGTCTCTTTATTTAGTTTTGTTTTTCTGCCTGTCATAATGTTAATGTGTATATACAAATTACCAATTAATGGTTAAAATAATCAAAAAAATCTAAAAAAACAAGCGAATAGCACATTTTTTTGTATATAATATAAATAATAATTATTTGTGCGGTGATAGCTTAATAGTTAAAGCCTCTATATTCCATATAGAAAATATAGGTTTAAATCCTATTCACCGCTCCAAAAAAAGAGGAAACATGAACACAAAAGCCAAAGGCAACCGAAACGAACTAAAATCAATAAAATACTATGAAAAACAAGGGTATTATTGTACAAAATCAGGCGGTTCATTAGGGATGTGGGATTTTGTCGGTTATTCGAAGTCGGATTGGCTGTGTGTGCAGGTCAAATCTAATAGACCACCTAACAACTTAGAAATGATGGAGCTACAGGAGGCTATTGTACCTCCTCATACAAAAAAGCTTATTCATGTCTGGAAAGACTACGCACGATCACCAGAAATAACCGAGCTATGAAGATAAAACAAGCAGATACAGGTGCTTCACCAGAAGAATTACTAGAAATTATACAGGGTTTGCTTATCGTTATAGAAAAACATAAATTACATGATTTACTTATACCAATTAAAGACGATGAACAAGGGTTTAATTTACTTGATAGATGTAAGGAAATACTCGCCAAAGTATACCCGGATATAGATTCAAATGAAAATTATTCCGGGTCATCTCCAACAGACCCGGAATAAACCTGCAATAGTTTAGCTTTCTTTTTGTATCATTGCAGCATGTTTAACAATTTTTTTAGGTATATACATATCTAAACCAATATTAAACATTCTTACACATCGAACAAAACCAATTGTTTCTGCTGATTTTATTGTATTTTCTATCTTGTTCATGCTGCTAATAGGCTTAAATATTGTAGCCTGCCTAGCACCATAACCATGCAAAGTTATTGTTGTTTTTACTTCTACACCAACAACTTTATTGTCTTGAGCCCGTATATATTCTGGCTTGCTAACTTCTTGATCATACTTAAAATCAGTAATTGTATTAAATTCTCGTATAATATAACTAGCATTTGCATAATCTAAAGTAACACCATCAACCGTAATAGGTTCTACATAGTCTTGATCAGTTTCAAAAGCATGTAATTTGTCTTTTAATTTTACATTTTGTAACATAAGTATCTCCTTTCTTAACATGTCCAAGATTTATATTCAGGCTTACCATTCCATTTTGTAGCCGCTGAAAAACTAGTTGTACCAACATAGTTGTTTTCATCTGCTTTTCTACGGATGGTTTTACCTATAACATTATCAACATTTGGAACTACTTCACATCCCATACCATTATCGTTGAATGAATCACTTAATTCTTGTTGTTCAACCATTGCAAACTTTACAAATGATGTACCTTGTAATTCTTGTACAACATAAAAATCTACATTGCTTTGGTCATATCCCCATAGGTCAACTAGAACATCTCCAACTTCTAATGTGTGTATTGTTTTTGTACTTGTATTTGTCATTGAATTTCTCCTTTATTAAATCTTCAATATATATATTATGTCATAAGCACTTATATATGTCAACACATATTACTATATTTCTTTTAAATATTTTAATATATCTGTTTCAATTTCTTTAGTTAATTTTATATGTCCATTAAGAACTTTATTTAAATGTGAATAATCTTTATTAATGTTATCTGCAACATCCTTCACACTTTTTCCATGTTTTTTAATTAAGCCATATATTATATATGGCTCCACATCACTTTTTTCTTTACTTTGAAACGGCATTTTTTGTCCTTTCTCTATAATCTCTACGCAATAATAATCTAGCCATATGCCTAACTAGATGACTATCTTCACATATATATTTTTTCGCTAGTTCTCTTCTTTTAACTCTAGAATATGTTGTTAACATCTGCATCTCCATTAATACGCCTATTAGCTAATGTGTCATTTCTTCTCTTATTTGCTAATAAAATTATATGTTCATCTCTCATCTGCATATAACGTAAATGCGTTTGACCTAATAAATAACCTAAGCTGCACATAACTATATTTATAAATGAAATACCTAACCACATAAGTAAATCAGGCATTAGTATAACCTTTTTAATCGTAATTTAGATTTATTACGTACACTTTTGATCTTTGGGATGCCTTGTGGTCGAAGTGTTGAATATAATTTTTTTCGATTTAATTCTTTTTTATTTTTCATTTTATTATCCTTGATTTCTTAAATATTGTTCTTGTTCCCACATAGCATTCTGCCATGATAATTCACGTGCTTTCATTCTTTCTTGTAAATTATCAATGTCATCAGATAGCTTTGATACACAGCTACAATGATTGTGGTTACTTGTTACTGAATTTATATCATACATTATAAAAACTCCTTTACTATTTTTTAATGTATGTATACATTATCATATTGCATTATATATGTCAACATAGTTTTATATTATTATATACAACGTGTGCAACGCATTCTATCAGTTTTCTCACATGGTGAGAAACAACAACAACATATACCATTCGGTGAAGATTCTTTTAACCAGTATGATTTATAATCATGTTCTGTAACATTATGTTCATAACAACCGCCCCTAACACCTTTGATTTGTTTCATCATAGTTACTTACTTATTTCCTACGGGGTATATATATAAATGATAGTATTTAAAATCACATACATGTATATACCCTTTTTTACCTTTTTACCTTTATTACTATATTAAATAGTGGATATTTATATATACCCCGTTGGTAAGTAAGTAAGGTGATAATGACTTAATTACCTTTTTTACTTATTTACCAATTAGCTATATAGTATGATATATTATAATACATGTCAATTACTTGACAATTATTATATTATACATTATAGTATGTAAATGAATAAAATGATTATACTAAAAGTAAGCGATGTTGCAAAAATTTTACAAGTGCATGAGCAAACAGTAAGAAATTTAACACGCAAACAAGTCTTAAAAGGAAAAAAAATAGGCAATCAATGGTTTTATTTTGAGCAAGATATCAAAAATATGTTACAGGATGAAGAAATAATACAGGATGACGAAAGAATCAATAACCAATAAATATACCGTATCTAGAATTAATAATATTGAAGCACAAGATATATCATTAGCTTCACATTATATGCACAGAAGAACTAATGCAGTAATATCATATGGATTATTTCAAGAAGTACAGTGCATTGGCATTTGTATATGGGGTCATCCACCTAGACAATTTATGGAAAATATCTGTGGTGTTGAAGAAGCAGAGCATGTTATTGAATTAAAAAGATTTTGGATTGCTGATATTACACCTAAAAATACAGAGAGTTTTTTCATGTCACAAGCAATAAAACAATTACCTGATCAATATAATATATTAGTTTCATATGCAGATACAAAAGCTAATCATTTAGGAGTTATTTATCAAGCAGCATCATGGATGTATATAGGACCAACAAAAAAAGCAACAACATATGGTATAAAAAATAGTAGAGGTATCATTGAAAACGTGCATTCAAGAGGTATATCTGCACGATTTGGAACCTTTGATAATGCACGAGATAAACTAGGTGATAAATTAATTCGTGTAAGAGCATCTAAAAAGTATCGATATTTACGGTTACGAGGCTCAAAAAAAAGAAGAAAACAATTGTTAAATAAGCTGCAATTAGAAATTTATCCATATCCTAAGGAGTTATAATGTTTGAAAATGAACTAGAACAATTAAAAATATCTGATTTTATTGTTGATAAAATATCATGCGCTGGAGCGATGAAAGCAATTCTTGCATCGCATTATATGCATAGAAAAACACCATGTATGTATGCATACGGATTATATTATAGTATTGAAGCACTTGGTGTTATTTCATTTGGGCTTCCTGCATCACCTTCTTTAGTCAAAGGTATATGTGGCGAAGAAGAAAAAGAACATGTTATAGAACTAAATAGATTATGGATACGTGATGGAACACCAAAAAATAGTGAAAGTTTTCTTATAGGTCAAGCGTTAAAAATGCTACCTAAAAAGTATTCAATTGTTGTTTCATATGCTGACACAAAAGAAAACCATACTGGAATTGTATACCAAGCAACTAATTTTTTATATACAGGGCTCTCGGCTAATGTATTTAACTATCAATTAGCAGGAGAAGAAAACAAACATAGCAGAGGCTTTTTACAACGCTATGGCGGCACTGTAGAGTCTGCAAAAAAGATACTAGGAGAAGATAAAATATTGAAAGTACCACGTTCGCGAAAGCATAGATATATAATATTTCGTGGATCGAAGACAGAGAAAAAAAGATTGCGTAAATTATTACGTTATGAAGTGCAAGCATATCCCAAGGCGGATTAAACTATAGTAAGAGAGAGGAGGCGATGCATATGATTGAAATAACACACATATTTGCAGCTATTGTATATAGTGCATGTATGTTTTTTATCGGTCGATTAAGTAAGACTGATAAAAAAGTATTGGAAGCTATACATGGAAAACCATTAAAGCTACCCAAAAAGTAAGAGAAAGGAGAATATTATTAGAAAATATTCTATGCCATTTAATGAACATCAGATCTATATGACAAAAGAAAAAAAGGATAAGACTGGCAATGTATTTGTTGTGCCTAGTGTTACTACTATTTTAAATGTTGTAGGTGATCCAGAAGCTTTAATTAAATGGGCTCTTAAAGAAACCTTTAAAGATATTGATTGGGAAAAAAAAGAAATGGGTGATTATAAAAAAGAATTACAATGGTTGGCAGACATTGGTACCTGTTTTCATGAGCATGCTGCATCAGTAGTTATGCGGAGAGACCCAGATTTATTACGTAAAGGTTATGACCAAATTTTAGTAGATAATATACAGTATTGTATTGAAAGTTTTGATGAATGGGTTGACAGGCATGAAATCGAAGTATTGCATGTAGAACAACCGTTTGTCAGTGATGTATATTTACTCGGTGGCACAATTGACTTAATTGCAAAGATTAATGGAACAACAGAAATCATTGATTTTAAGTCAGGTTCCGTACAAGAAGAAAAGCACAAAATGCAAATTGTAGCATATATGATGTTAGCTCGAGAAAGCGGCATTACTGTGAATCAAGGTCGCATTGTGTACTGTCATCGTTCAAAAAATAGACAACTAAAAGAAATAGTTATTTATGAGAACGAAATCAAAAAGTACTGGGATAGTGTTCGGGCTGCTAAACACTTATACCAATTTTTATATAGCGAAAGGAAAAAATAATGGTAGAGTATCCAAAAACATGGCAAGATAGTGATAGACAACGGGAAAGATATCAAATTCCCGAAGGTGATTATATCTTAGAATTAGCCGAAATAGGAGAAGGAGTAGAGGAGTTTGACGAATATGCTGGTGAAAATGTTACCAAATATGCATGGAGATTTAACGTATATAATCTTGATGAATCTGTACACATAAACACAGTGTATGATAATCAACATTATTGGACAAAAAAGGTTACAAGTTCTATGCATAAACGCTCTAACACATATAAATTTTTATATGCATTAGATTGTGTGCCAGAGCATGACACCGAAACATCAGAGTGGATGTCAACTGCGATCAATAAAAAAATGATAGGTCGAGCAGAAAAATGGCAAAATGATGCAGGTGAAGAACAAACAGGTTTTTCTGTTGCACGGATTCATAAATACTTAGGTAAAACTGATGAAAATAAATCAAATGATACCGAGCCAAAACCTGCGGCAACGACTGAAGGTCAGAAGATAGACTTCTGATCTTCTTGCAGGATATAATGTTGTGCGAGAGCATTATATCCTGTCTACTTAAGAGGAGAATTTAATGAATAATGATGATGAAATAAAGAAATTAAGTGCTTTACGATATGCACAAAAAGGTTTTCCTGTATTTCCTTTACAAAAAAATGAAAAAATACCCTTAAAATATAGCAATGGATTTAAAGATGCTGTTATTGATACAACACAAATAGAACGCTGGTTTGGTGAAAGATATATCGGCCATAATATAGGCATTGCAACAAGTAGTGAATTTTTTGTAGTTGATTTAGACGGTGGAAAAGGAGGCTTAATTACTTGGCAAGAACTATATAACTTATATGGTAATAGAAATAATCCTGAAAAAAATACATTTGTTGTAGAAACAGGTTCAGGTAAAGGCAAGCATATATATTTTAGAAATCCTAAACATGAAGAATTAAAAATTAAAAATAGTGCATCATTGTTAGGTCCTGGATTTGATATTAGAGGTGATGGTGGATACGTTGTTGGTGCATATTCAAAAACGCAAAATATATATAAGCCAATAGGTTCTTTAGATAATATTATTGACTGTCCAGAATGGTTATTGTCGATTATAGAATCACAAAGTAAATCTAATTTATTAGATGAACAAGCTAGACAAGGCCCGTCTGAGCCAAAATATAAAGGATTAGTGCCTAGCGGTAATAGAAACCATGTGTTAACAAGCATAGCGGGCACTATGAGACGTATAGGGTTAGAAGAAGAAGTACTGCGTATGGGCTTAGAGGGATTAAATTATATTATGAATGATCCTCCTTTGCCTGATAATGAAGTTGCAACTATTGCTGCAAGCGTTGCTAAATATGAACCTGAATCAGGCTTGATAAAAATAATGACAAAAGAAGTACCATCAATAAAAAATATAGATAATGATGCAAGAAAAAAAGAGCAAGAATATAACAATCCATTTCATCAAGATTCTTTCTTATATAAATGGGTTGAATTTATGCAAGAACATGTGAATGCACCACCTACTTTTTTTGAAGTTACTGGCTTAATGATTCTTGCCTGTTTAAGTCCACAATATGTCTTTAAAAATAGTTGGTGGCCAAAAGGATTAAAAACTAATTTATATTTCTTGTTGTTAGCACAGTCTGGAAAAGGTCGTAAAAGTACAACAATAAAATATATGAAATCTATGCTTGCTGAATTAATGAGCTTAGAAGCATTTATTTCTGGTGATGGTTCACACCAAGGTTTTATTCAACAAATAGCTAATAATAACGGTCAGGCTTCTGCACAAATAAATGATGAATTTGATGATACTATACTATCTTTAGCGTCTCAACAACATAGAAACGATATTAAAAAAGTATATAAAGAACTCTATCAAGAAGAAGAATATTTATATCAAAATAGAGATAAGATGATCAACGGTGAAAAAAAACAAGATAAAATACATATCAATAAGCCTCATTTCAATATTATGGGTGCGGCAACACA
>CAACVF010000345.1_pt1 | contig 9953 bp, 7 predicted proteins | sample 2381781 | NCBI WGS metagenome assembly CAACVF01 (sample SAMEA5211967, study PRJEB30684) | marine metagenome | biome: Marine; feature: Epipelagic; material: Water | collected 2015-10-15 | depth 60 m | reverse complement strand
AGATATATCCAGCCGCCGCTTCTCCTGCATAGTTTGAAGTTACAGACTGAGTTAAGTCATACTTCTTAGATAAATTCTTTTTCATTTTTAAAATATTTAGTTTTTGTTTACGAAATATGCCACTCTTTCTTTAACTGAAAGTTTAGACAAATTAATTTCTTGATTGTTGTTAACACTTGGCGATACATTTACGCCGTCATTAGATGGCTCATTTTCTAAGCCACTAAACTTTTCTTCCATTGAGTTTAGACGTGTAATGATTTCGCCCATAACGTCAGTAGATAAATCTGTTGATTCTTTAGAAAGCTCCTCAGTTTCTTCAGCCGCTTTGTCGCCAAATACAGCTTTTTCTAACTCAGCAACTCTGTCTTTCATTTCTTCGAAAGTTTTTGCCCAGTCAGTGTCTTCCGCTTCTGATTCCTCAGCTAGTTCTTCTTTGTTTTCTTCCTTAGACAATTCTTCCTCTACAACAACTTCTTCTTCTACAACTTCTTCTTCTCCCATTCCAGCCACTCTACTTTCAGAGTCTATTCTAATTTTTGAGCCGTCTTGCATAGTGTATATGCCTTCCGACAGAGATTCAACTTCGCCAGCATCGTTTATCACATAAACTTCCGCACCCATGTCGAAACCTTCTGCGTCTGTTGCTATGACTCTAGCGTCATCTAGTATTGCTTCTGCATACATATTGATTTTGTATGTCTTCTTTTTTGATAGCTTTAAAAGCTCTTTTATTTTTTGTATTGAACTCATGTCGAATCTTTTTTTATATATATTAATAATTAGTTGTTGTTCCTTTTCAAAATGAAAAACTATCGTTTGACAGTTTTATTTTTTATAGCGGCACACACTTTAGCCGCCGTTTCTTCATTGCCATATTCAGCCATCTGGTCTCTCATGCACTGATCCCAGTCATACTTAGCTAAATAGTCAGAGCTTGTGTATTTCTTTTTCTTGTACTTTACTTTCTTTTTTCTTTTTCGCATTAGCTCTTGGTGTGTTTTGCAAGCCATGAAAAAAGTTTCTCCGTCTATTTCGTGAGCATGACTACCAACACAATCAAAAAATAACTCTCCATACAACTCAGCTTTTTCTATATCTTTATAAACTGGCGTTCCGTCTAACGTCTTGTCTGGCTTTAATTCAGCGTTTAAAAGCACGTCTTTAATTTCGTCTAAGACTTCTTTTTGTTCACACTCTATACATTCCTCGGCTAAATCTAAGATGTCTTGTTTTTGCATTTCAACAACAGAATCAACGAAGTAGCCTTCTATCGAGAAGCCTCTGAGCTTATTTTGCTTCACTTGCTCCCACACTTCATCGTTGTATATTTTCATCTTTACAAACCAACTTCCAATTGGTACGTCTTGAAATCCATATAAATTACTTTTGTCTGTGTCGTCTTCTTTTATCCATGTTTCAATAACACTAACACCACTAACGTCTTCTTTGTGTTCTAGTGTTGCTTTGTTATTTTTAAGACTATTCATGAATAGTTCTTGTGCTTTCTCTATTGTTTCTTTAGAAAAGAAAACTAAATACTCTCCGTCTTCTTCTGAATATCTTGGTATCTCTTTTTCTGGAACAAGTGCCACGCCAACTAACATTCTTTTTTCTTCATCTATTTTTGCTAATGATAAAAAGTTGTCTTTGTTAAGTGCCACCCAGCCACGTTCTATTGCTGGATTTGCTACAAGGCTAATAGCTTGTATTCCAAAAATGTCTTCTGTTTCGTCTATTAATAATTCAACTAATTTTGGCTTCTTCATTTTATTAATTTTTTATAAATATATTTAGCTTGATTTTGTTTATAAAGTGGCTTGTGTTTCTAGCTCCTCTTGCAATGATTGAGCGTTAGAAATATCATTTTCAATAACGTAAGCTTGTAAAGGCTGGCTTGTGTCAGCTCCGCTTAAATTTTCAATTAATTGCGAAGGTATCATTGACGTAACTAAATCTTCCACGCCTTCTTCCGAACCTCCGCCACCGCCATCTAAACCACCGCTATCTAAACTACCGCCACCAGTTTCGCCAGCCTCAGACAAAGTTGCTCTTGCGTTTGCAATTCCAGCCATAACAGCACCAACCCCAGCTATCATTGCTCCTAAATTAGCTGGAAACGGAACGGCTTGAGCTTGTTTTATTGCTCCAGCAACAGCCATTGCTGTATCAATTAGTATTTGTATCATTGCGGCTCTACGTTGTCGTCTTTGTGATTCTTCTTCTATTTCCATTCTTCTTTCTTCGTATTCCTCTTGACTTATGTTTCCAGCTTCTAATTCAGCGTCTAAAGCGGCAATATTTTCTTGTGCGTTAGTTTGTTGGATTTGTGATATAGAATCGACCAAAGATTGAATAGAGTCTACTGATTGAAAAAAACTATCTTGCAATTGTTGTTGCAAATCAGCGTTATCTGCTAAAAGTTCAGCCATTTGCTCATTAGTTAGCTCGCTAACTTCATCTAAAGTGTACCCCATGTTTTCCAAATCTGCTAACAATTTATCTCTAGTAGCATCTACTGTAACTGTAAACGCTTCTGTTTCTTGATAAAAAAGTTGTAATATTTGTTGCATTTGTTGAGCGTATATTGTCTCAGCCTCTTGATTTTTTTCTATTAGCTGTGACGTCATATTTTCTTGTTCTCCCAATAAAGCGTTGTTATTAGCTATTGTTTCGTTTAATAAAGTTTTAGCGGCGTTTTCTGCATTAGTTCTTTTTGTGTTTGCGTCTTCATCTCTAAGTTGATTTTCACTTAGTAGAGATCGTCTAATTGAATCAAGAACATCTTGTGATGACTTTATTTTATCTTGTGATATTTTCTTTTCTTCTGCGGCTTGCCTCATTCTTTCGTCATGACTAGCTTTTTCAGTTGCCGCTATTTCTCTAACTATGCCGTTAATTTTGTTGTTTAGCTCTATTTGTTTAGTTCCAGATTCTTGTCTAAGGTTTGCTACGTTAATAAGTAGTTGAGCTTCTTTGTCTAAGTCTTCGGCTGTGTTTTCTCCCATAGCCATTCTTTCTTGCTGTATTCTTAGTTCTTCTTCTGCATTATCAACTCGTTTGTCTAATAAGTCTTGCTCTATTTGAAACGCTTGTCTAGCGGCATTTAGCCTTGTTTCCTCGTCTTTTGACAAGTCTTCCGCAATCAACTTCAACGCTTCAACTTCTGCTCGTCTTTGTGCTGTTTCTACATTCAGCTCTCTTTGGCTATCTCTTATTCTTATTGTTGCGTCAGCTAAATCATTAGCTAGCTTTATTTCTTCTATTATTTCTTTGCCAATTCCTTTTAAAGAATTAGTCATGTCTTTAGCCGCTCCCTTAAAGTCTCCTTTAAATACTTTCATTATCCCTCTCCCAAAACCAGCTATTCTGTCTGTAATTACTTTTATGCCAGCTCCAAGTGTTGTGAGTGTTTTTTCTAGTATTTCTGCTCCGTCTTTTGTCTGTGCAAAATATGTCAACAACGATCCTATGGCTACAACAAACGCTCCAATTCCAGTTGATATTAAGCCCATTTTAATACTAACAAACATCTTTTTAGCTGTTAAAGCCGTAGCTCCAAAAGCCTTTTTAACGCTACCTAAACTCGTGCCTAAAATGCTAACTTCCCCCCATGCGTCTGTCAAACTAGATGAAAGATTGTCTGCGTCTTTTGTACTTTTCTTTATATTAGAGCCGAGCTTGTCTATTTTCTTTCCACCATCTGACGCTCCCTTAACGTTGATATTTACATTTATTTCTTCCGCCATATTATTCGTTTTAGTTCTTTAAACATTCTTTTAAAACTTGTGTGTTTCTCATTTAAGCCATATAAAAAGTCATACTCTTTATTCTTTAGCTCTATTGTGTTTATTATTTTTAGCTGTGCCAACATAGTTATTGAACACAATTGTATGTGATTTTTTAGTTCCATATTAAATTGTCATCGTTTTGAAAATATAAAAAGCCAGCGTTTTGCCATAACGCATAACTTACATTATAGCCACCTCCAGCTATGTTTGGCAATTCTTGAACGTTTAACTCTACTGACAAGCTCCATGCTCTAAAAGTGTTGATTTGCGAATCAACCAAAGCAAATTCTAATTGTCCATTATCGTGGTTTATTTCAAGAGTACAAGAACTAGCTATTCCGCTTTCTGTTATTGCAAACTCTTGCACTCCTCTTATTGCTCCAACTTGCGTTATTGTTCCGCCTACATTTTTAAACGCTGTGTAATATGACACGCTTTCTGTTGTTCCTAAAACATAAGTTGCATTAGTTCCACCAACGACAGAAACAATAGCATTGACTCTAATCATCATATTGCTATTAAAAGGTATTTGTAAACGCTCTAAGCTACTATCTCCTTGAACATAAGCATATCCCTTTGTAGTTCCTTCTGTATAACCAGACAAAGCTATTCTATGTATTTCGCCATTTATTTGTGGCTTACTAGCATTATTAGAAGCGTGTTTTATTACTATGTCGTTTCCTAGTTGTGGCAATATAGGCTTTGAGCTTTTTGTGTTGTTTGTTCCAGTTACTAAAATTTTATTTTTGCCAGTGAATTTATTATGTGTTAAACTTTTATATCCAGATTGACTGAAAAAATTAACAGCTGAATTATAGCTTTTAGCCACCAATGGCAAACTTCCAGTATTTGCTAAACATGGGTATAATGGAGCGTTTGTAATTATATTTGTGTCTGGCGTTCCACCATAAGCATAGCAAGTAGCTTCGTCAACAAATGGTGTTCCGCTACCACAAGCTGTTCCGTCATTTGGACAAAAGTTAAAATAAAAACCAAACAGCAAACTTGATCCTAAAACGTCAGTCAGCACATAATCTCCAGTATATGTAATAGTGTCTAAAACTTTAAGCAATGTTACTTTAGTAGATGCTAGAGAGCCTATTTGATAGTTTTGTATTTTTATAACACGCCAATATGAATTTCTTAAAAATATCTCGTCATTAAATGAAAAGTCAAAAATGTCTGTTGCATCTAAATTTAAATAACATTCTAAAACTCTAGCGTCTTCGCTATACAAATTGTCTAAATATTGTTTCCAATAATTAAAATAAAGTGTCTTAGAAGTCCAATTGACTGTTGCTGGCACATAGTTAAAAACTGTTAACGATGGTGCTGTTGGAGGTGCAAAATTCCAGAACAAACTTTTATTGCTAGATGTTAATGTATATTGATGTGATGTTCCATTTGGTACAATATCCCATGCTGTGCAAACTGGATATTTTGTAAACTCTAAAGCTATTGGAGTGTCATCTGTTAATGTAAATCTATGAAAATAATAAGAAGTAGTTGTTGGCGAAGAAGTGTCAACGTTTGTAGTTACAGATGTTGGTGTACCACAATAATAGAATAATTTGGGATTTGTTTTTGACAATTTTGGAACACTTACTCCGTCGCTATCTGTTTCGTAACCAATTTCAAAATGAACAGCCATGTTTTTTAAGTCTGTTGAATTTATGTTATTAGAAGTTTTGCCAATCATTGTATTGATAAATGGAGAAAACAAAGAGTCGTTTTTAAGCTCTCCGTTTGCAAACTCGTTTAAAACTTCGTCAAGATGTAGCTTTCCTAACACACTAAGTTCTGGCATTTCTTCTTTTATGACTTTATTCATTAAGTCTTCGTCTTCTTTGTCTGATAGTTTTATTGTTCTTTTTTGTAGAGATGTAGTGTCTGATATTATGATTTCTTTTTCTGTGTCTAATTTGTTTGTCCAAAACTTTGTCTCTCCAGAGCCTATGTAGTCGTTGTAAGGCTCTATAATTAGGTTTGACGGATCATCTGGATTTGTTGTAACTATCAAGTTGAAACGTTGTATAATATCTTTTAAAAATGCTTTCTGTGTAATAGTGTCTGGAATACAAGCTGGAACATCTACGTTTGCACTGTAAATACTGGTGAAATTACTATCATAATTTATTGACAAGAAACCATATAAAGCGGACGGAAAACTGTCAATACTTAAATTTGTCGGATAATAGCTAGCATAAAAGGCGGAAGGAAAAGACACATCATTTTTTTTCACATTGCATGGACGTATCATTATTATTGCTTTAGCTCCAACTGGCATTTGGTATAAATCAAAAGTTAAAAAAACTAATTCACTATTAAAAACTGCAACATTATTATCGAAAATAGTCTCTGTTTCAGCGTAGATTGTGTCTGTGTCTGGTGTGTTTGTGTCGCTATCCCAACGCACTAATTGAGCCTTTACAAAAACATCTACATTTGAAATAGCTTGCGTTACATTAGAAAATAAATATTGAGTATTACACATAATAGACGTCATGCCTAAACTAACTCTAGTTATAGTATTATATGTAGTGTCATAAACTCCATTCTGGTTAAATTGATTACTGTCTCCAAAGTAATTTGATTCCCATAAAACAGCTGGAAGCACGTCAACAACATCTGTGTTTGTTATTACAATTTGTCCCCAAAGTGCTGTGTTGCTACCAAAAAATTCTTCTAATGGAACACTAGACGATGTTTCAACAGCTGGGTGTGCTGTTTCTAAATCGCTTCCAGTTGTCATAAATAGCTTACTAAAATACTTTTCACTAGCATAGTCTCCAGTTCCGTCAATAAACGCTGACGTATAGCTAAAACCTGATTTAGCAAGTATTAAATTAAACAATGCTTTAAGTTGCAACGCTGGACGAAATTGTTGCATTGGCGTCGCTTTTTGTGATGCGTTTTCTGTAACATTTGCTGGAGTAGCCATGTTCATAAAAGCGTTTTCTGTGTTTTTCCAATAAGCACCTTCCATAGTAAAAGACAAAGGATAAAGAACTTTAGAAACGCCAGCGTCAGTATCTTGCAATGATGTTCCACTCTTGTTAGTTAATGTACCAGACCATGAATTATAAAGCGTGTTGTTTGTAGCGTTTGTATATGTAAACAAATGATTAAATTCGTCCGAGTAAGTTCCGTCATCATTCTGAAAAACGTCTTTAAGTTTATTTTCTCCAATAACATTAAATAAATCAACAACAGTAGAAACAAGAACAATTTGATATGTTCCAGCTTTTTCTTGTACTGACTTTAGTTGCAATAGTCCTTCAAATTGCGGTGTTGTGCCATAATACAATACAGCTTCAAATCTTGTTCGAGAATTATAAACTAATGTTTGTAGATTTACTTCGTACCAATTTTGAAAAAACTCATTGTTGCGATCAGTAAAAGGCAATTTAAACGTTTGTGTAAAACTTGCTTTTTTTGTTTCTGGATTCTTAATGTCGTCAAACTGATAATTAACAGAAATATTAGGCTCTTTTTGCAAGTCTAATTCGTATGGCTTAACAGCCGACACGCCAACTGATTCTTTTCTATATGCTACTAATCTTAGCTTTGCCATTATGAATTGGTATTTATAGGATTGCTATACTCTATTTTAATAGTGTATTGAATTTTAACTTTATTGTTAGCTCCAGTTTTTCTAACTATTTTATTGTCTGTAACCATAACTGGAACAGTAAAGTCTGTATCTGCATTTTGTACCATAAAGACGTCTGTTGACATTATAAGATTTTCTAAAAGCTGTGCGTCTTCTTCTGTAATGTAATCAGTGTTAAGAGTTTCGCTAAGTGTTGCTTCTACTTCTCTAACTTTTTTAGAGCTTTCATAATTTTGATATGAATACTCTGTGCTGTTAAACTCTCCTATTAATTTGCCATAAGTGTTTCTTGTTACGTCTAACGTTTGTGTTGATTTCATATTAAAAGTAAAATAGTCATATCCGCCTTTACTATTTGACCATGCTAATCTCCTAGATTTAAAGCCTTTGCAACTTGCTGTTTGTTTTATAAAATGATAAACATTAGATTTTTGAGCTGTAAAATTTACGTTATATGCGGTTATTTTATAATATGCCCAGCCAGAGTGATTAGACGGACGATGTGCGTTTGAACCTCCGTCGTCGTAGCCTTCTAAATTAGCAACACCACAACCAAAATATAGTATATTTTCTGCTAAACTTATAGTTGCTCCACCGCTAGGATCAGCACCACCAGTTGATGAGCCATTAGTAAATGACGCTGACGCACCATTAGCTGAGCCATCTGCGTTAAAATAGTCTAATTTTATTTTGATTATATCGCTGTCAAATAGGTCTTCTGAATTTAAGAAAGCTAATGTGTGATAGTCTCCGTCTTGTAAATGCGTTCTAATTATAGTGCTGTTTGTTTCTTCACAAAAACTTGCTTTTAAATCGCTTAGAAATAATGATGTTGCTGACTTCATTTGATACGTTTGAAACGCTGTTCCTTGAAAATAAGCTCCAGTTGTTCTTGCTGTTTGCAAAGGCAAAGAAGCCGCTATATAATACAAAGTATCAGTAGCGTTAGGCGTATCGTCAAAAGACGGAACAATTGTTGCTGATGCCGCATAAGACTGATATGCTTTAACAAACACTTTTTTAACTTGATTAGAATTTTTACTATAAATTTTAGTAGTTGCTCCAGTGTTTGATCCTAATGTGTGGATTGGATATGCCGTTGCGTTTTGATCTGCGTAAGTCTTTTCTATTTGTGTGTTGACTATGTTTCTTATATCAAACGCTGTGTAAACGTTAGACGTGCCAGTAGTATAGCCATTCTGTCTTTGTTTTAGTCTACCTAGCAACGTTCCAGTAGCGTCTTCTAGTCTAATTTCTAAAACAAACTTGAAATAGAATAAACCAGAAATGTCAGTTTGTTTTATAGTATATGGAACAATAGGTGTCCAATTTGTTATAACTGGAACTTTGTCTGATGTTTGGACTGGTTTTTGTTCTATTGAGATTGATCCTAATGCCATTGTCTTTCTTTTTTATATTATACTAAATCGTCTTTTAAATCATTTGCTAAGTCGTGAGCATAAGCTCGCGCTAAGTCCATATTCATCTTAGCTAAGTTTTCTGCTAGTGGTTTACTAAAGAATCCCTTACCAACTGGTGTTTGATTTTTGCCACCTTGTCCAAGTCCTGTTTGATATATCTTTTTAGCAATAGCAAACTTCAAGCTATTACGAGATACAAAACGTCCAGCGTCATCTCTAGTTCCTTCTATTCCTTTTTTTACTACCCATTTGTCAATTGCTTTTGGCGGTATCATTGTGTATTTGCCACTAAAAGCTGGCTGATTTCTAAAACCAAAAATAGCATTAGCAAAAGGACTATTCAATTGTCGCCTTTCATTCTTAACACCTTTCACACCAGTATCGACAAAACCAGCATAGTCTGGCATAGTAAACTTAACAATAGGCGTTTTGTCAAAGCTACCTATAACAGAGCCTTTGATTTTAGATGCAAGGTCTGTTGATCCTCCCAGACTTTTTTGTGCGTCTGATACTTGTTTTCTGGCAAAGCCTTGTAATACTTGTATAGAATTACTAAACGCCATCGTTCATAGTTTGTGGAACATCACAAAGATTGTTCGTGTTTTGACAAGTAATATTAAACGTCGTACCCCAGCCAGTGAGACTGTTAGAAAAACGAGCTGTAAATGGCGTGCAACTTAAAGGCATTTGAATATCAATTCTAGCATCGACATAGCTACCAGTCTGTATGTTTTGTCTAAAGTTTGCTATAACATCTTTTAACGTGAGTAGTGTTTGAGAATAAGCGTCTATTAATGGACGTCTAGTTTGTGATAATTCAGCAACCTCAATATCCTCATTGACTTGGTCTGCTATTAAAACGTCTACCGAATAAGTTATCGTTTGCTCATCTACAATTGCACCGACTGGCGTTGCGTGCATTAATGGAAACAGATTCAAGTCCATTTTAACAATGTCGACTTCTTCTAAACTTCGTGTGTAAAAGCTATGTATATTTTTATGATTAAATTGTATGTCGTACAATATCGTCATTATTTGACGTATTGTCATATTCCTATAAGTTTGATTTGCCGATGTTGCCATGTCTTTCCTTTTGTAGTATAAATTTGTCTTGCTTATATGCAAGAA
>CAACVF010000344.1_pt1 | contig 9978 bp, 26 predicted proteins | sample 2381781 | NCBI WGS metagenome assembly CAACVF01 (sample SAMEA5211967, study PRJEB30684) | marine metagenome | biome: Marine; feature: Epipelagic; material: Water | collected 2015-10-15 | depth 60 m | reverse complement strand
GGGTACACGTTAGCTATGACACCGACTGCAAACAAAGGGGTCAAATACTTATAGCATATAAAGACGATAAAGGACGTACTAGATATAAGCCTTATGAGTGATAAAAAGAAATTTAAAGATACTAAAGTAGGTAAATTCTTTAAAGATAAAGTTCCTCATATTTTAGATTTAGTCGGTGACGTTTTACCAGATGAGGGAGCGTTTTCAATAGTTAAAAACCTTATAGACAAAGACGATACTATAGACTCTAATACTAAAAAAGAACTACACAACCAACTAATAGAAGCGTATAAGACCGAGGTAGCAGATAGAGACTCAGCTAGAAAGAGAGAGGTAGAAATAGCAAAGGTTAGAAAGTTTGATTTTATGTTTACTTTAACTGGTTTAGTTGGTCTTTCTACTTTTGTGTTTTTAGTTTATGCTATTGTATATGTACAAATCCCAGAGCATAATGAAAAGACTTTTTATACTTTAATCGGTTTAGTTGAGGGAATAACTTTGAGTCTGTTTGGCTACTTCTATGGTAGTTCAATAAGAAAAAATTAATTATATTTACGTTTTTAAAACTTAGTGAAAAAAAATAAAGACTATAAAAAAAGGTATATAGATAAAAAAAACTGTAACCCTAGATATAGACTAAAGCCAGACGAGGCTGAGATTATACACAACTATAGACGAGCAGTAGAAGAGTGTGAGAGAGAGGGCTTAGATCCTAATACGCTCCATAGTGGTTGGATTAAAAACAAAAACGCTAGTCTTTACTTCAAACAACCAAAACAAAGCGAATTAGATTTTAAAAAACTTAGTAAAGAACTACTTAACGACTTAAAAGAATATTCCCCTATATATCCAAAACTAGAAAGAGAGAAATACAAAGACGGACACCTACTATTTATGTCTCCTAGTGATTTACATATAGGGAAACTCTGTAAGTCTTTTGTGAGTGGTGAAGAGTATAATAGTCAAATAGCTGTTGTTAGGTGTTTAGAGGGCGTTAAATCACTTATAAATAAAGCTCAAGGGTTTAACACTGAAAAGATAGTTTTATTGTTATCTGGTGACTTAATGCACGTTGACAATTTTGACAATACAACTACTAAAGGAACAAAGCAAGACACTGACGGACTATTAAGCGATCACTTTCAAATAGCTAAAAGGTTAATGGTAGAGATTGTAGAATTACTATTACAAGTGGCTGACGTTCATATAATGTTTACGCCTGGCAATCACGACAAAACTGTAGGCTGGTTACTAGCTGAACTCTTAGGCGTTTGGTTTCGTTACAATAAAAATGTAAGTTTTGACATAAGTTTACAAATGAGAAAGTATTATAAATGGCATAATAATCTTATAGCTAGTACACACGCTGATAAAATTAAAATAGATTTATTACCTATGTTAATGGCTGATGAGTGTAAAGAATGGAGTCAAACTAAATATAGATATATGTTTACTCAGCATATACACCATAAAATAGCTAAAGACTTTCCTGGTCTTAGTATAGAGAGCTTAAGAAGTCCTAGCGAAGCAGACGCCTGGCATCATAAAAGCGGTTATTCTAGTTCTAATAATAAAGCTATAGAGGCTTTTCTGTTCTCGAAGAGCAACGGACAAATAGGCCGACTTACTCACCTATTTTAACAATCGTTTGTTAATAAAGTTTCTTTAATATATTTTGTTTTTTGTTATTTTTATGTCTATGTTTATAGTCATAAATCATAATAAATATAAAATGAGTAAAGAAATATCATACACAACTAGACACATATATGTACCAGCTAATAAAATTAATACGCTGGTAGAGTTTCAAGACAAATGCAGAGCTAATGGACATAAGTCTTATAGTTCTGTAATTATAAAACTTATAGAAAACTACAATAAAAATAATTAATTATGGAATCATATACTTTTTATAATACTCATAATGACTATTTAGAACATTGGGAACGTTACGAAAGGCAAAACCTTTTGCATCAAAGATTAATTAATATATTAGTCCAAGCTAATTGGAATAAGCGTCTAATAAGGTGTCCTACTTTTGTTTTAACAAATAACGATTTAGAAATACATAAAAATAGATTTGAAAGGTATATTAAAGCAGTTAATCTTATTGCAAAAGAAATGAAGCAATTGAATATAAATTACAACGAAAAACGAATAAACAAAATAAAAACTATACTAACTAAAATACAAGAATATGACAATTAATAAACTAAAAACTGTAGACATAAAGGGTAAGTCTTATGTAACGGTAAATGAAAGAATTAAATATTTTAGAGAAAAATTTACAGGCTATTCTCTAACCTCAGAAATAACTCATATAAACGATAACGGAGTTATTATAAGATCAAGTTTAAGTAATGACAAAGGGGTTGAGGTTGCTAGCGGTTACGCTCACGAGAAACAAAACTCTAGCTTTATTAATAAGACATCATTTATAGAAAATTGTGAAACTAGTAGCTGGGGAAGGTGCTTAGCTAATTTTGGAATAGGAGTAGATGCTAACGTAGCTAGTGCTGATGAGGTCGCTAATGCAATTAAAAACCAATAACTATGACAATATACGACCATATAGAAAATATAAAACTACAATGCGACTTTATACTTAATGAATTAGAAAAGGAAAAGTCTATCTATGATTATTGGATTACAGAAAATAAGGCCACAGATAATGAGTTTCTAGATGACTTATATACTAAAATAGATTCTGAAAAATTATACAACAAAATAAACAATAAAAAAAATGACACAATTTAAGATTAGATGTTCAGCTATAGGTCAGATTATGACTAATGCTAGAAGCAAAACAGCTACTCTTTCTAAGACTACTATTAGTTATTTAGAGGACTGGCAAAAGGAACAAATCTACAAACGAAAAAAAGAGTTTAGTAGTAAGTACACTGAGAAAGGTAATATAGTAGAACAAAGATCTTTAGACTTTATAGCTAGTGAATTAGGTTATAGTAGTTTGGTAAAGAATGAAAAGTTTTTTGAAAATGATTTTTTAACTGGAACACCAGACGCAATATTAGACGATCATATTATAGATGTAAAAAATAGTTGGGATTGTTTTACCTTTCCCTTATTTTTTAATAGTGTTCCAAACAAATCTTATTACTGGCAAGCTCAAGGATATATGGCCTTAACTGGTTTAGATTCTTATAAGTTAATCTATACCCTTATGGATACACCAGACGAGCTTATAGAAAGGGAATACTACAATAGTGACTTAGAGTATGAGAGTTTCGCTAAACAGTATAAGTATTCTAGTATAGACTCTAAGTATAGAATTAAGGTCTTTGATATATATAGAGACAATGAGGACATTAATAAAATATATGAAAGAGTAAAAGACGCTAGAGTTTACATTAATAAGTTAAATTTAAGACAATGAGTATATATAATCAAATTTTCGATACTTATCGAATAGAACAAAAGAAAATAGAGGACGCTATAAAACTCTTAGAAAAAAACAATTATAGAGTAATAAATAAAAACAAATAAAAATGGAAAAACCAAAAACAATATACTGCGGTGGTGGTAATAAAAGAAACGACAATTGGCTTACAGTCACAGTACATATAGATAAAGCTAAAGAACATATATTTGACTATAAAGGTAATAAGTATCTTAAGTTGAATGTTAATGTTAAAGATCAAGCTGACCAATATGGAAAAGACGTTAGCCTTAGCGTTAATACTTATCAACCAGAAAAGGAACAGAAAGCTGTTGAGACAGTTGAACAGTCTGACGATTTACCCTTTTAACGTTGATTATGTTATTGAGCAGTTTAACAAATATGGTTTTAAGTTAAGTAAATGACTTCTAACTATATATATCATTATATACTTGGGGATAAGGAACGTACCCTTATCTCCATTTTTTTAAGGAACGGAAAGTCTTTTGAATATATACACAAAGAATTTAAAATATCTCCAGCTTACATAAGAAATAATATTTGGCCTGACATATTAAAAACTAAACCAATAAAACTAGGACATAAAAATTGTGCTTATTATGATAATGAAATGTTATACGGAAAATTAAACTTAAATTATAATATTGATGACTTTTCTATATCTGAACTATTAGCTTATAATAATGACTGAAGAGCAAAAGGTAATATTATCTATACAGTATTTTAATAAAAAGTATGATCTAAATTTAACTAAGAGTTTAAATAAATTTGAATACTGGGACGCTGAAAATATAGATTATATTATAGAGTTTAAGTTTAGAAATAAATTTTATATAGATAAATATATTCAAATAGATAAATTTTTACGTTTACTAATGGCAGCAGAATACTATAATAAAATTCCTTATTATTGTGTTAAAGACGAAAAGGGATATCACTTTTACAACCTAAAAAAACAAAAGACTGAGCTTTTAAATTCTAATGTTATAACTAAAAAAGTAAGTTATCAAACAGAATTTAACAAAAAAAACAAAATAAATAAATACTTTTATATATTAAAACCATCACAACAAACACAACTAAATGAGCGAGGAACTACCCTACTTTAAATTTTTTCCTAGTCAGTGGATAGGGGGAGAAATTAACTACTTATCTAAAGAAGACAAAGGGGCTTTTATAGATGCGGTCTGTCACTATTGGAATAAAGACTGCTCTCTTACTTACACAAAACTATCTAGACGAATAGGCAAAAAGTCTTTAGATTTACTAATTGAGGAAGAGCTAATACAAAAAAAAGAGAACCAAATTAATATAAAGTTTCTAGATAAACAATACAACGAAAGAAAAGAACAGTATGTAAAAAGAGTTGAAGCTGCTAAAAAGTCTAAAAAGAAATCTGGTTTTACTGATCCAACACACAAAAACGACAAAGAAATAAGAACCTTATTAAAAAAACTAGATGGCAATACTTAAAGACGGCTACGGATTAGACTACGTAATAGATTATAAAGACGGCAAAATTAAAAAGGGTCTAGGTATAAATTGTGTTTTAGACAATTATTTAAGATTTAAAGAGGGTCAAATGGTTTTATGTAGCGGTTTTCCTAACGTTGGTAAAACTTACTTTTTAATTTGGTATTTACTTTGTCACTCTTTTATAAACAATAAACGCTTTGTAATTTGGTCTGGTGAAAATACAGCAGAACAATTAAAGATTAGTTTAATTCAAATGCTTACTAAAAATACCTTAGACAATTTATCAAATAACAATATAAAGACATTATTAGACAAAATAGACCACTATTTTAAGTTTGTAGATAATTCTAAATTATATACCGCAAATGAGCTTTTAAATATTTTTAGTAAATTAGATGTCGATGGCTGTTTAATAGACCCTTACACTGGCTTAAATTTAGACAGAGCTGGTAAAATGTCTCAGTTTGATCGTAATTATCAATTCTGTAATGACATTAGAGAGTTTTGTAATAAGACTAAAAAGACTGTTTACATAAATACTCACCCAATTAGTGAGGCGGCTAGGCGAGTTTATAAGCCAGGACACGCTCTAGAGGGTTATATAATGCCTCCCAAAAGCTCAGATGTTGAGGGTGGTATGAGCTGGGTAAACAGAACAGATGACTTTATGACAATTCACAGAATGACAAACCACCCTAGTATGTGGTCTATGACTGAAATACATATACAGAAAGTTAAAAATTTAATGACTGGAGGAAAGATAAGTCAATTAGATAGCCCACTTAGATTTGATTTTGAATACGGCACTTACACTATTGGGGGTACTAATCCACTTAAAGACATACAACTATGAACGAATTAGACGTAATACTTAGAAAGAATAAGCTAGATATAATGATTATTAAAGCTAGTCACCAACTAGAAAAGAAAAAAGATAAGGTCAAACAGGAAGGCCTAGAGACTTTGATGAACATACTAGAACTAATACACGAACTACAAGACGAAGTTAGACAGCAAAGAAAACAAATAGCTAAGTTAAAATATGAAAACGCTGTAGCATATAAAGAAAATGCTATACTAAAAACTGACTTTGATAAGTACAAACACAACTTAATAAAAGCAGAATTAGAGTCACCAAACTTAAAAAAATGAATGAAATATTTTACTTAATGTTACTATCTCATATCTTATGCTTTTCAGCTGGTTGCTTTTTTGTATTGTTACTTAAGAAAATAATTGATAAATAAATATGAAAAAAAGAACTTTAAACGAATATAGACAGGTTAAAGACTCAGTATATGAGAACCCTAATAATCAAACTATTAATAGTATTGCTTACCTTTGTTCTATATATCCTAACAACGCTGACCTAGGGGCGGTCATAAGAAAACACTTTCAAAAATTATGAATGCTAATCAAAAAGGTAAACGCTTTGAGAGAGACGTAGCAAAGCAACTAAATAAGAAGTTTAATACTAACGTTAGACGGACTCCTATGAGTGGGGGAATGAGTATTAAAGGGGATATTATAGACATTAATCCAGACTCTGTACTATTTGACTACCACTGGGAATGTAAAAACCAAGAGAAACTAAATATCTGGAAAGCACTAGCACAAGCTAGATCCGATAAGCCAATGGGAAAAACCCCAGTAGTAGTATTTACTAAGAACTTTGAGAAAGACTATGCCTGTTTAGAGTTGAGGACTTTATGAATTTATTATTAACCATACAACAACTACAAGATGAAAACAACACTAGAGAGAATAGCTGAACTAATAGAAGAGTATAACTCTACAGATATATTTGACGGCAATAAACTAAACCAACAACTAAAAGAACTAACTAGTAGACTATATCATATAGAAACTATGAGAACTAAAGCCCACGAAAACTATGAGAAAGTAATACATAATAAAGTAGCTGAAGGGTTTTCTGTAGCTAGAGCCACTAATGAAGCAAAGGTAGAAGTTCCTGAGATGTATAAACTAAGAAGACTACTAGAGTCTGGCTATAGGGTAGTAGACGCTATGAGGACTAATATAAGTTTTTTAAAGTCTGAAATGTATAACGTAACTAAGGAGTATTAAAATGAAAAAATATATATACAACAATCAATTTAGCTTATGGGGTGAACCTGAATGTATAGGTTTTGGAACAAATGAATTTTATATAAAAGAAATAGATAGAAAACTATCTAACAAAATAATAATAAAAAATCATTATAGTAATAAAGTTTACAACGGTACTTACATTCATTTAGGGTTGTTTGTAGATGAAGACATAAAGGGCGTTTTACAATATGGTTACGCTATGAACCCCGCAAGTTGTGGAAGTGTAGTAACTGGAACGCAAAAAGATGAATATTTGGAATTAAATAGAATGTGGTTATGTGATGGAATTGGAGAATATCCAGAAAGTAGAGCAATTAGTTATTCGATTAAATACATTAAACGTAAATACCCTAAAATTAAATGGATTCAAAGTTTTGCAGACGAAAGATGTGGAGGGTTTGGTATAGTGTATCAAGCGTGTTCTTTTGATTATTTTGGAGAACATACTAATAAATTTTGGGAACTTGACGGAGAGACATTTCACAATTCTATTATGACAAGTGAAAAAGCAGGTAGAAGAGGACATAATCTATTAAACAATCCTGACAATAAAGATAGGATTATTAAACACGAGCTTAGACAATTTAGATATATTAAATTTTTAGACCAAAGAAAAAAGAAAAAATGTTTATTAAAAGAACAACCTTATCCAAAGCACTATAAATGAATAACAAACTAATTAAGAAAATAGAGAACTTTATTTTGTATATAGGTAGAGAGTATAAGGTAGTTGAATTAGAAGACTTTAAACAGGATATTTTTATACTATTACTAAACAAAGGAGAGGACTTTATTTTACAATTAGACAGCGAAAACTCAATTAAGAAATATGTCTATAAACTTTGTATATATCAAATAATTAGTGAAAGAGGACACTATAGAACTAAATACTATATACCTAGTCACTTTAGCAGTATAGACGAAATAGAAACTTATAACAATAGTTGTTTTAAGGATGAGGTTTTAAACGATCTTATTAACTCTTTAGACGGCTTAGATAAGATTATGATGGAACAACTACTACTTTGCAGTGGGAATAAAAACTGCTTAGCTAAAAAAAGTAATATTCATCAAAATACAATACAATATAAATTTAAAGAATTAGCAAATAAAATAAAACAAAAATGGACCCTAAATGAATTCTATACTTAACACCTTAATAATAATATCTCTAGCGACTACCTGGGTGGATTATGCTAGACCTTTGATAAATAAACTAGACTACAAACCTTTTAACTGTAGCTTTTGTATAACCTTTTGGTTAAGTTTAATCACTTTTTTTATAACTTTAGACCCTTTAATACTGGCTAGTCCTTTATTTTTACGTATAATAGAAAGACGATTATTATGAAAATAGACGAAGTAATTAGATTATATGACAAAGCAAATGCCTTTCCTAGTAAGGTAGATATATCTTACTTAAGAAATAATTTTGACCCTATAATAAAAGAAAACTATCCAGAGGTTAGGATTAGTTGGGCTTGCAATAGTTGTGTAAAAAACCAAATGAGCTTACTACTAAACTGGTTAAACACTAAAGAGGCTGAACAGACTAAAAATAAAAGGAATGTCAGAAAAAAAAGAACACCTAAAAAAAAGAGTTAGTTATGGCTACTTTATTGATGAGGACGGATTATACTATTATAGTGAAATTGACGGAGAGACTTTTCAGTGCTTTGACATAAACGGAGTGGCCTCTACTACTTTTGATTTTGGAATTGATTTTGATTTATTAGAACTAGCTTATATATATGAAAATGAATGAATTAGAAAACGCCAATTTTATTAATGAGACAATGAAAAGAAGACTAACATATAAAGGAAAGAGAGTTTATATTAAATCTTTAGACACAAAAAAAGCCCTAGTTAGCTATACTAAGGAAGGTAATTACAAACAGTTTAAAGTTAATATAAAAGACTTAGTAGACTTTAAATGAAACTGACACCTAAAGAAATTAAAGAACAAAAGGCTTTATTTGGTAGTAAGTCTGTAAACTATTTTATTAGGTTTATGGAGGCTAAAAAAAGATGGCGAAGACTACCAGACTATTTTATAAAACAGGTTATTGAGAATAGTGAAAAAATATGACTAAAAAGCTAACACCTAAACAACGTAAATTTGCTGAAGAGTATGTCAACACTGGTAACGCTTCGGAGGCTTATAGGAGGGCTTATGATGTTGCCGAAACTACGTCTAATGATGTTATAAAAGTAAAGGCTAGCGAACTTCTTAAAAATGGTAACATAGCGGTAACAGTCAATGAGTTACAAAAAAAAAGAGGCGGAGGACTTTCAAATAACTAGAAAGGAAGTAGCTGAGGGTTACTTTAAAATGATACAAAGCTGGGAGTATCTAATGGACCTAGCAGCAAAAGAAAACCTTTCTAAGGAACAGAAAGCTAAGTTTTATTTACTTAAGGAAATGGTCAAAGGATCAGACTATAGAGGGGCTTATGATTCAATAGCTAAGATGTTTGGTTTAAACGCTCCAGACAAACAGGAGATAGAACAGACAGTCCATAATATCAATATCAATATAAAGCGTGGAAGCGACTGAAATCTTTGAACGCAATTACGATTCCAAAGCTAAGATAGTAATTAATCGAGGTGGTACTAGAAGCAGTAAGACTTGGTCTTTAAATCAATTGTGTGCTTTGTGGTTAATTAGTGGTAATTATGGTGACGGAAACTACATAAGTGAGGGAGTATGGACTACAGTAAGAAAGTATAGAACTAATCTAGACGGTACTGTTATTAGAGACTTTGAGGACATACTAAAAGCCGAAGGGTGGTATAGTGGAATAGACCATAATAAAACTAAAAAACAATACAGATACGGCAAAAGACTAGTAGAATTTATAGGTGCTGATGACGAGCAAAAGCTTAGAGGTGCTAAAAGGAATATACTATATTGTAATGAGGCTAATGAGTTAGAATACAAACAGGAGTTTTTTCAGTTGTTAATGAGAACC
>CAACVF010000342.1_pt1 | contig 9999 bp, 6 predicted proteins | sample 2381781 | NCBI WGS metagenome assembly CAACVF01 (sample SAMEA5211967, study PRJEB30684) | marine metagenome | biome: Marine; feature: Epipelagic; material: Water | collected 2015-10-15 | depth 60 m | reverse complement strand
TTATATTACCTGATCCTGTTATATTTCCTTTAATAGTTGTAGAATCATTTATACTATCACCTAAGGTTGTATTACCATTTACACCAACAATAGCTCCTACAGCATTTATATCTCCTAATGCTTGGAGTTTTGTTTGAGCAGTAATTACTCCAACAGTAGTTAAATCTTCTGTATTAGTTATGTCACCCAGTACTTTTAAAGATCCTGTTATAGTAGATGAACCAGATATAGAAACATTATAATTATCAATACCTGTTAGGGCATTAGTAGTATTATTTACATAATCTGCTATTATAGCTTTACTTGTACCTATTCCTATTTTACTTAATATTTTACCCATAATTACATATCTAAGTTAATGATTATGTTAGTATCTGTAGTTGTGGATAATGGTAAGGGTTGAGCTAATTTTCCTACAGCTACTAATTCTTTATCATTATTATACAAACCAACTGTTGTGACATATGGAGTAAAATATGATCCTGTAGCAAATTCTAACATTTGTCCACTATTTGAACTTCCTGATATTATTGTTGGGTTTTGAGAGAAATTATATTCATTTTCTCTTACAGTACATTTATATTGAGTTTCATATAAAGTTATAGTACTTTCAAATGAACATGTAATATTACTACCTGTAATAATACTATTTACTTCTTGTGAGTCTGTAGTTCCATAAAAAGCAGTACCATATAAAGCTGTACCAAATAAACTTGCTGAAATAGCATTACCAAATGTAGATAATATAGCCATCCCATGTTCATATATAATGTCTCCTACTTTTACTGAGTTTTGATCATATAATCCTCCTTCTCCATCATCTGTAATAGTGGTTGGATCTTGGGTTGTGGATGGATTATCATGTTTAAAACTAAAAGAACCAGGTTTAATTTGTTCTCCAAATAAATTAGAAGGTATAGCTACAACTCCTATTTCTGAATTAGATCCTGTAGGAAAAAATCTATTAGCATCTAAAGTATTTGGTAAATAATTATAATAATTTGGAGTATAAAAAGGACCTGTTATAGTTCCATCAGTATTAAAAGAGGCAGTTCCTGCTGGAGAGCCATCTTCACCTTCTAGAAAATTAGAATAGTATAGTTCTCTTATAGATCTATAAATTAAAAATTTATCTTGAGTTGAAATTTGTCCTGTAGGATTAGAACCAGATACCCATAGTGTTGGATTAATATTTTTTCCAATAAATCTATCAATACCAGAACCAGTTACAGCAGCAGCTCCTTGAAAGGTAAAGGATTTGTTTACCTCAAATGGAGATACTACTATATCAGATGTTGTAAAGGGCTTGTAAACACTCATTCATCTTAAAAATCAAGTTTCACTCTAACTAAAGCTTCTTTTGTAAAATCTTTTAATAATGGTCTTGAAAGTTTTGCTACTGCTAATAAATCATTTGTATCATTATACATTCCTACAGTTGTAATATAAGTTTGAGGATTGTTTATAAAGTTATCATATATTACTTCACCTGTTGATCCTGAAATAAATGTTGGATTTTGAGTATAATTAAATTCTGAGTTTCTAGCTCTAGTAAATACATAGTCTGAAGTTATTGTTTCTTGGGAATTTAATTGAAAACTTAAACCTGTATTTATAGCTTCAAATAAAGTAATAGCACTTACTCCATTAGTTGAGTTAGCTGTTCTAGTAGCATCAATATGAAGAGAATGACTAATAGCACTTGTGTTTAATAAAATAGTTCCTAATTCAGGAAATACTAAACCATATGAACCTTTACCAGCAACATATCCACTATTAGCTAGGGTTCCACAAGTTCCACCTGATCCTGATATTAATTGGTATACTCTAGAAGATCCTATAAAAGTGTTTACTGTTACATCTTTTGAATTATCTGTTAAATGTATTGTTTTTAAGTTACTTCCTGACAATGTTAAATTTAAAGAACCTGGAAATAATGATTCTTTATATCTAGCTCTTTCTATAGATATAGCCCAAAAATCAGTTGCTGTAACAACATTATCTCCAGTACCAAATGTAAAAGATTTTGTTTCATCTTCTAATATTAAAGATCTATATTGTCCATAAGTTGATAAAGTAGGTGTTTTTCCTGTTACAGTTGATGTATAACGTTTACCTCCAAGTCCTGTTGAATTAGCATAAGCTATATCAAATTGGTTATCTACAAGTGATGCAGAATCAAATACAGATAAATAAAAATCACCTGATGATCCAGCTTTTTGAACTGATGATGTAAAAAATGTTGTTAATGTTTGTACACCTGTTGACCATAATGTTGAAGTAATTGAATCACTACTTACAACAAAATCATCAGTCTCTAATCTTTTAAAGCTCATTTATTTTATTTTTTAATTTGTTTTAGTTATAGTTAAAGGAATAGTTAATCTAGCTCCACTATCTAAACCTACAACTGTTAAAGTTGATGATAAAGTAGCATTTGTTCCAAATAATGTATTTACAGTAGTTGCTCTTAAGTTAATTTGAGTTCCTATAATTGTTTTAGAAACATTAGTTCCTACAGTAGTAGTAGCATTAGTGTTAGCATTAATAGCAGCTGTTGTTTGAATTCCTAATCCTGAAAAAGTTCCTAATAATCTAACATCTGAAATAGTAGCTGAATAACCACTAGTTTCAAAAGTTTGATCATTACCTAAGTAACTTAATGTTTGAGGTGTTATTGCTAAACTAGCTCCTTGTTTTAAAGTAATAGCTGCATATCCTAAATCTAATACAGGAAGTTTAGCTGTTCCTCTAGGTAAAGTAGTTAACTGATACTTCATAATTTGAGTTTCATCAGGGAAAGCTTCTAATAAAGGCATATTGTCTATAGCTTCACCATAAAAAGATGAACCATTAGGATGTGTTGGATTATAAAGAGTATAATCTATTTCATCATCAGCTAATGAAAATTGAGTGATTTGAAATGACCCATCATTCTTAGCCATTAATTCTCTTCCTTTTTTAGTTAGAATAGCATCTACTGTTACTACTTGATTATTTAAATATCCCATGTTTTTTTATTTGTTATAAATATTGTATATATTATGAATTTGACTAAATTATTCCTTTTTCTTTTAAATTTTCTATATAAGTTGATAAATTTTCATTAAGTTCTGGATTGGTAAATTGAGGTTTTATAATATAAGGCCCAGCACCAGTTGGTTTACTTCCTTCTATTATTAAACCTGAAGGATCATCTACATATCTTCTAATTAAGAATTTTGAATAATCTATTGATCCTGAATCTCCAATATTAGTAATGTTAACACCTTGAGATCCTGAAAAAGGGAGATTTTTATCTACCTCAATAAATAATCTACTTGAAGATACATAAGAATCTTTAACTGTAAATACCCTATCTTCTCTAGCTTCAAACCTAAACTCATCTCCAGGTTCAATTCCCCAATAATTTTCAAAATCAAAAAATCCAGATTCTCCAATAGGTTTTTGTTTTGCTTGATTATTGCCATAAAAGTTCACTATAGTAGGATCAGTTGAAATTAAAGTATAAGGCCATGAACAATCAGCTAATGAACCTGATTTCCATATTCCAGCTGTTGGTACTTCTGTACCAGGAATTGGGTTTTGGGCAACTTTAAATGTTGATCCACGGCTAACATAAAATGGATAATCAAATTGAGTGTATTGATTTTCTATATCAGGTACAATACCTGCCACTTGGATTCCATATTCATCACCTACAACCATGTCTGTATTATTAATTGTATGTTGTATATTTAACTTTCCATTATTATTTATATCAATTATACTATCACTCAAAATGAATTCTCCAGTTCCATTAACCGCTTCATATGCTAACTGTGTATCTGTAGTTAGATTTTTTATAATAGCATAAGCTTTTATAGGACCTGCTTGGTTTCTATTAATTTTAAATTTTATATCTCCTTCTATAGTTAAAGAAATACCTTGATCAATCATAGGTTGAGATATTATTAATTTTGAGTCATTAACATTACAATGAGATCCTGATGATTGTAATCTTGTAGATTGAAAATTGATAAATGATCCACTTCTTGTTAAGACTTGACCTGTAATGAGATTGTCATTATTAAATGAGCCATTAAAATCATTTGTTACAGTTCCTATTTCTACTCCATCAGCATTAACCATATCCATAGATGATGAAAATACAGCTGGAGAATGACCTACTTGATTAGTTAATATAGGAGTTATTCTTTCTCCACCTCTTATAACTGTTCTAAGCTCTCCAGGATCCCCATTACTAGATTGAATTTCAGAACTAATTTCTATTGAATCTCCAAAATTAAATATATTTTTATTGTCTTCTAAAGAATTAGGTGTTGAACCAGGTATAACAACATCACCATTAGATTTAATTAGATATTTTAAATGAGCCCCAAAAGCATTATTATGTTCTGGGAGGTAACCTCCAGCCCAATCTGAATAAGCTACTAGAGTATCTAATTGTTCAACTGTAGGAGCAACTCCATAAGTACCTTTATCTCCTCTAGTAAATACATTTAAAAATTGAGATGTTGATTTTGAACCTTCATATCTTGGTAAGGTATGTCTTTTTGAAGAATAATTTGAGTCTTGAACTTCTGCTTTTAAAGCACTACCACTTATAAGTAAATCAAAATTAACAGGAACCATTAAATCTGAAGAATAGTCTACATCTTGATATTTACTACTTAATCTATTAGTAGTTGCATTATTTAATGTTGGCTGGCAATCAAGTGATCTATTAAAATTTTGTGAAAAATATGGCTCTGGAATAGTTTCCATTGTTGGGCCTGAAGCCACTGATGAAGTTATGAAAACTTGAGTGTTTGAAAATTCATAAGATCCACTTATTAGTGGGGTTGATGCCTTTTGAGAGGTAAGTCTAAAACCAAATTCAGTTCCTGGGGAAGATCCATTAGCAATTGAATGAGTTATAAGAAAATTATGTGTAGTATTAGCTCCTGGTCCTGTATTACTTAAATCTATTAGTTCATTAATAGTTCCATTTGACTGATGTTCAGTAATAGAAATTACAGGATCATATGCTCCATTATAACTCCCTCCACCTCCTGCATTGTCTATAACTAAAGAACCTGTTATAGAAAGAAGTAAATCTTTTTGAGGATAGGTATTTAACTTAACTATGTTTATACTAGAGTTAATACTAGAAGTAGCAGAAAATAATAAAGGATCTGAAACTGATGTAATAGAAATTTCATCAATAATTTTTGCTCCTGAGACTGGTGTTTCAATAGTATTAGCAGATCCTGTAAACTTATATTCTATTAAAGCTCTATCAGCATGTTCTATATTTGGGTTATCTACTGAGTATAAAAAATAGTTATCATGTTCACTTATAGATAAAATTTCATATCTAATATTCCCTGTACTATAAGGAATAGTTAGTTCTGACAATGATTGAAGGGAAAGAGTTTGATCTACTCCATTTGCATCAATTTTAGCTACTTTTATATATTTTACTCCTTCTGCCATTTTTTAATTTTTATCTTTTTGGAGTTGCTGGTCCTGGTGGTAATGTAGGATCATCAGCTTGTTGGTACCATATAGAAATATACCCATTTGTTGGATTGTTATTATCATTAATATAATCACCAAAATTATAAACACTTCCACTATATATTCTTACTCCATTATATTGTACTCCAGTTGAATTAACATTTTTAAAAGGATCACATCCTGGATTTATATTTTGTGTTGTGGCAATTATCCGTGATCCACTAAATTCACCGTTATAAAACTCATCTTGACTATCATGTATGGTAGCTATTGATCCTGATGGAGTAATAAGATTATCAACAAAACTTTGAGTAATATTGAAAATATTATTAGGTCCATTTCCATTAGAACCTGAAGGATGAGTTTTTGTTGAGTTTAATGTATTAAAACTTCCTCCAGTTGACCCGGAAGCTATAAAAACATTTCCAACTTCATAATTATTCCATTGGGGTTTAATAGTACCACTAATAACTATATTTTGAAAAGTTAAAGGACTATTATAACTTGAACCACTATATTTAGCTATTGTTGAATTAGTATTAAGTGCAGTACCTTTAACTCTATTTCTTTCAAGTATATGTTGTTTAATAACAATTCCTGATGCTAGACTTGTTCTTGCAGGAACAAAATCTTTTATCATTTTAAAAAGTGAATTATCAAAATACTTTATAAGTCTTATAAAACCAAATAGATCATATTCTTTAAGATATTTTTTAAAATACTCATCTCTTAATGTATCTAAATCAGGATATGTTCTAGCTGAGCTGGTTCTAAATCCAGGATCTCCAATGTAATCTCCTACATTAAAAAAACCTAGTTGACTATTAATATTATCATTAATTTCATTTTGAGGTGAAAAAGCAACTTCTAAGTAATTAATATTAGGAGTGTAGCTAGAACTAATAATTGGATATTGTAATACACTTTCCATTGGAGATAATGTATCACCAGTAGGAATAACATTATTTTCTACCCTAATTTTATCTGTAATTCTATTTTTTATACCAACAGCAGGTTGATCTTGAAAGAAAAATTCTGTATTAGCTTTATATGTTGGAGTTGAATTAAATTTAAAATTACTAGATCCAGTACTACTTCCACTAAATGATTGAGTTATAGTAAATGAACCTGATATTTTAGGGTGGACTGATAATGTAGATGTACGATCTAATTCACTTCCTAAAGGAGCTCTAAAAGCTAATTCATTAGGAGAAGTATTAATTGAATTACCTTCAATAGATAAAGGATTCATTACATAATCTCTAAATATACTTTCACTTATAATATTATTATAGTATCTTATTTCTTGTAGTGAACCTGAAAATGCTTCTTGGGTTGATGATGTTGTAAAGAAAGCATCTGTTGAATTAGACCATGATCCTGTATTAATAAAAGATGAAGCAAAATATCCAATAGATGTTCCATTATCACCATTTTTATATATTTTATTAGCTACAGTTAACTCATACCCACTAGTACTACCACTTGTTATCATTACAGACCACCAATCTTGGTTAAAGAAAGGTAAAGCTATACTAGCTGAATTACCAGTTGTTGTATCAGGTATCCATTTTAGTTCAGCATATTGATATTTAGGATCTAAAGTGGCTCCAGAGTAAGAGGCACTAGTTAAACCAGATCCTGTATACTCTAAGACTAAATCAGATTGTAAAACTGAAGAGCTATATACACTAAATATAGATTGAGATACATTAGCAGGTATAATTTCATCAGATTTAAATCTAAATTCTACAGTAGATGGATTTGAAGATGTTAAATTTGTATTTATTATTTCTCCAGTCCAAGCATTATTTAATATAAATGAACTAGTTATAAAGTTATCTCCATTATTCTTAAAAGCATAATTAAAATTATTTTGATATAAATCCCAATCATTAGAATTTACTGTATCTTTTCCTCCAAATTCACTAATTTTTAAAATAGTATCTGGAATACCATATGAAGTTATAAGAGCTCTTAGTCCTGGGATAGTACCTTTAGATTTAAGTAGATATGGTAAATTATGATATATTCTTTTATATAAAGATTTATTAACATCATTCTGAGGGAGAAAATCATTAGAAGCTGATATTAAGGTATCAATATATTCAAATCCTGAAGCAACTGGGGAAGCTGAGCTTGTTATATTAGGGAATGGGAATAAACTACCTTCAGGGGTTAGTCCTAAGAAAGCAGTAAATAAATCATCATTTGAAAAATTATTTTGATATAATTTAACTCCAAAATCTCTAATTGTGTCAGCTACTAAATCTTTAGATATACCAAAATCTAATCTATTATCAGAATTAAATTTTTCAGTAACATCTTTAAGATAAATCCAAATGTTATCATAATGTTGAGCTACCATATTAATGAATAACTCATATTGTGAATTTGAAGGATCTTCTCTTAAAAATTCAGGTATAGAAAAAACTAGATTATCTTTATTTTCATCATCAAAACGTGAAGCTGATAAAAGTTGGCCTCCATAATTAGAACTTGTTTCATCGGCACTACCAAGCCATTCCAGAGCTTCAGTACTTCCTGTTTTATGTAGTAAAAATGGAGGAGTTGTATTTGTTTTAGGCCAAGCATATGAACTACTATCATAGTATAAAACATATTCATAATGATCAAAGTTAGTTATTATATCACTAATTTTATTTTTAAAAATAGTTTTACTACCATTAACATCTTTTGATTCTGATGTAGGGCCTGTTATATTATTATTTAAAATAGATATAGAAGATGAATATTGTTCAATTAAACCTACTTTATAAGCAAAATTTTCTAATCTAGTTTTACCTGAACTGAAATGAATAAAGTTTGAAAAATTGCTATAATTAATATTAATAGATAATTCTTTTTCAGTTAATAAACTATTAATTTGATCTGTTGAAGAGGATAAAGTAGTTTTAACTATATCAGAGTATGATAAATTTAATGTTGAGTTATTAACTTGATCTTTTAAATCTAAATTAAAATTTGGTCCTTGAAGAGGAGTGGAGTCTTGAACTATTATAGGTTCTTCTTCAAATTCTATATTATAAGCTAAAGATTCATCTACGGATGTTACAACCCATAATTCAGATTTTACATCATAATTATCAGGAAGAGGTTCATATAATTTAATTAAAACTGAAGGGAATGGAGTATCTTCATCTTCTATTTGGATGTTATTAGCTATTACTAAATTATTATTTCCAAAATTAAGATAAAAATCTAAAAAATAATCACTAATATCTCTTTCAGCAATTAAACTATTAGCTTGTTGTTCTAATGTAATACTTTCTATATTATTACTAACTAATCTTATTTCAGTTCTATCTGAGGATACTTCAGATATAAATAAAGTTTGTAGATTAGATCCAATTTTATTAGATAATATATTATAATAAACATTATATTCACCTTGATTATACCCATAAAATTCTAAATCTTTATCAGGATTAATTTCAATAGAAGATACTTCTAAACCTAAAGCTGATTGTCCATCATTTTTTACAGTGTATGAACTATAAGTATAAGTATTAAATAATAAATTATCACTTAAATCATATATACTATATTCAATATAACTTGTAGGGCCTAATGTAGTATTAACTTCAAAAGATATAATTAAATTTTCATCTTGTGAAGAATAATTTAATTGATTTGATATTAAAGTTGGACTTATTTTAGTTATGTTAGCCATTATTTGTTTATTTTCTCAATGATGAGTAAAAATTTAATATCCTCCACCACTACCTCCACTAGTTCCACCACTAGTTCCATTAGTTGTTGTATTTCCACTAGTTGTTGAAGTATTAATATTTGGATTGTTTGAAATCTTTGATGCCTCATTTAATGGAGTACCTGTTTCTAGTTCTACTATTCGTTTTTGTGAATCTAATAATTCTGTTCTTAATTGGGAAATTTCTTTTTGAAGTGAATCAATTATTTCATTATTTTCATCAAAATTAATATAGTCTGAACTTTTTTGGATTAAGTATTGATGGGAATTAAGATCACCTAATTCTGGGATGTTGTAAAATAATTGGTTGTATAAATCAAAAAATTCTTCAACTGTAGGTTGACTGGCTACTTCATCTGATATAGGAGTTACTCCTAATTCACTAAATGCAGTATTTATTGTATTAGAGTATTGAGTTTTGTCAAAAACAGTTTTATTTAACTTAATATTTTCAGCCATTATCCATTAATTATTTTAAAGTAATAATTATCATCATAAATTTTAGTTGAGCCATCTATATTTGTTTTAATTAGTAGTTTATAATATCGTTCTGGTTCTAATCCATTCATATAGATATCAAAATAATTACTATTAGCATCAGCACTAATTTTAGTGTATGTAGTATCAAAATCAATTACATATTCATCAGTGTCTAAATCTTTTAAGGCGTAAAATGAAGCTGTTGGTAAGAAATTTTTACCTAAAAAGAATGAACTAGTTTGAAATGTTCTAGGAGGATACATAGGACTAACATTAAGTCTAAA
>CAACVF010000341.1_pt1 | contig 10003 bp, 9 predicted proteins | sample 2381781 | NCBI WGS metagenome assembly CAACVF01 (sample SAMEA5211967, study PRJEB30684) | marine metagenome | biome: Marine; feature: Epipelagic; material: Water | collected 2015-10-15 | depth 60 m | reverse complement strand
GAGGATGATACTTGGAAGATTACAAATTATGTAGTTGAGTTAGATAGATTAAAACGAGCAGCTATCAAACAAGGTATTGAAACAACACCAGAAGTTATACAAGGATTAAAAAAAGAAGCAGCTAACATTGTAAAAAATACTGTACCAAACTATGCATATGTTGGATCGGCAGTTAAGACTGCAAGAATATTACCTATTGGTAACTTTATGTCATTTCCTGCAGAGATGATTAGAACTACAACAAATATTGCAGAGCAAGGTTTAAAAGAAATGAAACATATACCAGCTGCTGGTGAAGTAATTAGAGGCAGTAACGTAACTCCATATGTTTTTATAGAAGGTAAAGGTCTTGTTAAAAATAATAATGTTAAGTATGGCACAGGATTTAAAAGATTAACAGGTATGGCCACAACATTAGTTGTTGTACCAACGACTGTTGTAGAAGGTGCAAAAGCACTTTACGATGTAAGCGAAGATGAGATAGCAGCTTTACGTCAGTTTGTCCCTGACTGGTCTAAAAACTCAACGCTTGTGCCTATTAGAACAGACGATGGTGAATTACGTTATATAGATTTTAGTCACAGTAATGCGTACGATGTAATAGCACGACCATATAGAACTTTAGTAAATAATATTATAGCCGGAGAAGCTACAGATCAAACATTATTATCTGGTTTTGTAAATGGTGTAAACGAAGCTGGTGCAGAAATAATGAATCCATTTATATCAGAATCAATTTGGACAGAAGCTGTAACAGATTTAACTGTAAGAGGTGGTAGAACATCTGAAGGTAGACAACTGTACACGGACCAAACACCTGCAGGAAACAAAGCTGCAATTAGATTTTTACATTTAGGTATTGCACTTGCACCATCATACAGACAGTTTCAAAGATTAGGACAAGCTGCATTTGGTTCACCAACAAAACGTGGTGATGAATTAAACATAGGACCAGAATTAGCAGGTTTTATGGGACTAAGACCTATTAAGGTAGATCCACTACAATCAATGGGATTTAAAATAGCGGAGTATCAAACAGGTATAAGAAACTCTAGAAGAGAATTTACTGGCGGTTACTTTGGAATATTAAGAGGTGGTAGAATAAAACCAAACGATGTTATTCAAGCATATTATAATTCGAACAAAGCTAGATTTTTAGTTCAACAAGAAATGAATAAAAATATAACTGCGGCCGGTATACTAGGAGTTAATCGTTCAAGATTAAAACAAGAATTTAAAGATAGACAAATAAGTGATGCAGCTTTTGATAATTTATCAAGAGCAAAATTTGAACCTTATTATCCTTCGGAAGATATACAAGAAAGGTTTAGAGAAATAGCTAGAAATCTTGGAGATCCAAACATATTTAGAGAAGTTAGACCAACATTAAGATTAATGTTTAAAGAGTTTGGACGTTTACCTTTAACAGGTAGTTTTGAATCTGATATAAATGATTTTTTATTTGAAAGTCTTTCAACACCGCCATTACCACAAACAGGTCAACCAATAGTAAATACGCAAGCAAACTTGCAACAAAAAAACCCTATTACTAACTTGACACGTACAGAGACTGCCTTATTATCACCCGACGAACAGGTAATAGCGAGTAAAACATAATGAAAAAATCAGCATTACAAAAAATAGAATCTCATGAAAAGCTTTGCAGGATAATGCAAAAGCAAACCTTTGAACAAATCAAAGAAATGAAAGATAGAATAAAGAGACTAGAGTATTGGATAGTTGGAGGCATGGGAGCTGTTCTTATAATTTTACTTTCAGATATAACATGAATCTTACACGAAACTTTACTCTCTCAGAGTTAACTAAATCAGACACTGCCATACGTAAGGGCATTAACAATAACCCTAACGCAGAGCAAATAGAAAAATTAAAAGAGCTGTGTGAAAATATTCTCCAGCCAATACGTGATCATTTTGGCAGGGTAAAAATAACGAGCGGGTTCCGTAGCGTAGAGTTATGTATGGCTATCGGTAGCTCGGCACGATCGCAACATGCTAAAGCTGAGGCCGCCGACTTCGAATGTGTTGGCGTAGATAACGCTGAACTTTTTGACTGGATTAAATTAAATCTTGAACCAGATCAATTGATCCTTGAGTTCTACACTCCGGGTGAACCAAACAGTGGGTGGATACATTGTAGCTGGATACCTGAAGGTAGACGTGCATCATTCTTACACGCATTTAGATCAGAGGGTAAAACAAAATACAAACCTATACTTGGTTCAGCAAGAGATGTAATCTAAATCCAATCTCTAAGTTCTTCGCCTAATACTTCAGATGCAATATTAATTTTTTTACGTAAAGATTTTACTATTTTTTCATCAACAGTTTTTTCTGCAATCAAATCAATGTAAGTTACATTTTTCTTTTGACCAATACGGTGTGCACGATCCTCTGACTGTAAACGCTTCTCTAAGTCATATCCGTTAGAATAGTATATTACGGTGTTTGCAGCCGTCAACGTAATGCCGTAGCCGCCCGTAGACGGCGTTCCTACCATAAACCGACACTTAGGGTCGGACTGAAATTTACGTATGTTATCTTGTCTTTCTTCTTGTGGCGTGAGTCCATAATAACTAACAGCGGAACCCGGACCATGGACCTTTTCTATTTCATCAACTATGTTTTGTATGTCTTTCTGCCAATGTCCCCATATTATTGCTTTACCTTCTGTTTCATCTAACACATCCATAAGTTCTGTAATTCTATTATTTTTTATTTCTTGTGTAGTACCGTCATCAGCAACAAAATGCCCACAAGTTATTTGTTGTAATCTCATTAATTGTGTAATTACAGTCATTGTAGATGTAACTTTACCATTTAAAGTAGCCAAAGCATTTTTTTTCATTTCATCATAAACTTTTTGTTGTTCTTTACTTAAAGTAATATGACGTTTTATCCAGTTCTTAGGCGGTAAATCTAAACAATCTTCTTTTAATACTCTGTATGAAAAACCTTTTAATTTATCCGATAGCTCTGCAAGATTTTGAAAAGCATGAACAACTTGTATTGACCTACCACCAATGTGCATCGTTTTCATAACAGCATATCTATTTCTAAAAGAATAGTAGGAATAATGATCTAATAAAAAAGGATCTAAAAACAAACACTGAGTATACAAATCTAAAGGGTTTTTTGTAACAGGTGAGCCGGTCATTATACGTTTATACTTAGATCTTTTTCCTAACCCTATAATATTTTTTGTTCTTTTTGCTGCGGGTGTTTTAATAGTAGTAGACTCATCAATTGCCATCAACACTTTATGTGAGTTTAAAAATTTAGCTGCAAACTTAACACCTTTTTCTGTGCTAAATGCTTCTACATTCATGATTAAAATATGCAATGCAGTTTCTATTTCAAATAAACTTTCTAATTTTTCTTGTTGTTTTTTTGTAATGTTTGGTTGCCATAATACGGTCACATTTTCTATGTGGTCTGGAAGATGTGTGGGTATTTCTTGTTCATACCAAGTTTTTACTACACCTTTAGGAGCTACAATTAATGCACCGTCTACTTTACCTTTATCATAAAGCATAGCTAAATTATCTATTAGAACTTTTGTTTTACCCGTACCCATTTCCATAAAATAGGCGAAAGCTTCTTTGTTCCATGACTTTTCTAATGCAGTCAATTGATGCGTGTACGGCTTTGTTTTAAATTTATAATTCATCTTTCTATTGACATTAATATAAAGGATGTTATATGATTTGTCAATGTCAGAAAGTAATAAATATGAAAACGTAAAGAATAATTATACGTCTACTGTATATGTTATTCAAGAGATTTCTGGAAGTAAAGCAGGCGCTCCTAAAATTAATATTATAGGTGCATCTCAATATGGACAATTTAAGTTTTTATTACCAGAGTTTTCGCAAATGATATTTTCTCCTGGACCTTTAATTTATAAATTAAGGCAAGGTTTAAAAAATTACAAAGCAAGAGATTATTTACTACTTACAGGTGATCCTGCAATAATTGGTGTTGCATGTTCTATTGTATCTGATATTACAGGCGGTAAGTTTAAACTGCTGAAGTGGGATAAACAAGAAAGAAAATACTATCCTATTGAAATTAACTTATATGAGAAAGGCGAAATAGATGACAATTAATTTTGAACAAGACCAGCAAGATGCTATGAAAAGAACTGATAACATTCAGTCTCTTGCAGATCAAGTTGAAAGATTAGAAGGTGTTGCATCTGATATAGAAGCAACAGAAGAACAATTAAAAAATTTAAAAAAGAAACGAGATCATATTTCTGGTGAAGTCATACCAACTATGATGTCTGAGATGGGACTTGCAGAACTTAAACTGCACGATGGATCACATCTAAAAGTTTCTACGTCGTATCGTGCTACCATAACGGAAGCAAATAAAGAAACGGCGTTCAACTGGCTTCGTAACAATGGACTAGGAGATATAATCAAAAACGAGATATCCGTATCTTTTGGTCGTAACGAAGATAACAAGGCGGCTGATTATGCCGAACTTGCAAAGGGTCAAGGGTTCCAACCGACACAAAAGATGAAGGTAGAACCCATGACTCTGAAAGCGCTAGTCCGTGAGCGTATTGAGGCGGGTAAAGAAATGCCAACGGAAATCTTCGGGGTTTTCTCGGAGAATAAGACTACAATAAAAAGGAGCAAATAAACATGAACCAAGTAGCAACAAAAAAAGAAGGAGCACTGCAAGCAAATTTGTTTGAAGCAGATGCAAACCAAGGGACTCAAAACATATCGCAAGCAGATCTTGCGTTACCTTTCTTAAAGGTTTTGGGCCAGCTCTCTCCGGAAGTAAATAAGAGAGACGCTAAATATGTCGAAGGCGCAGAGCCCGGCAAAATAATAAACACTGTAACCAATGAATTGTTTGATGAAGTGCAAATTGTACCTTGTCATTATAAAAGACAATACATTGAGTGGCAAGATAGAGGCACTTCTACAGGTGCTCCTGTTGCAATCCACGAAGCAGATAGTGATATTGTTAGTCAAACCACTAGAGGTAAAGACTACAAAGATAGATTAGCAAACGGTAACTATCTTGATAACACTGCACAACACTTTGTGTTGGCTTTGGGTAAAACGCCACAAACAGCATTGATTTCTATGAAAGGCACACAATTAAAAGTGAGCAGAAAATGGAACTCAATGATGATGGGTATAAAAATGCAGGGTAAGAATGGACTTTTTACTCCGCCAACATACAGCCACATTTACAATCTAAAAACTGTGCAGATGTCAAACGACAAAGGCACATGGTTTGGATGGGACGTAACTAAGGTTGGACCAGTTTCAGATAAAAGTATCTATGACATGGCAAAGAATTTTGCTGTGAGCGTAGGTAAAGGTGAGATTGAGGCTAAACCAGAAAATCAAGAAGTAAAAAAAACTTCATTGAATTTATAAAATCCCGGGAGGTGGGCGTGGATGCGAGAGTGGAAGCGCCCACTTTTATTGTATGATAGATAAGTTTATAAAAATATTTGAAGGGCTAGGTGTGGGATATGGTCAGTTTCGAAAAGACAACAACAGATTAGCATTAAAAGTAGAAGGACGATCTTACGTTGAAAAAAAACCTGTAACAAAAGAACTTTGGCAAAATCATTTAGACGGTATTGGTCCTAACTTAGGTATATTTCCTCTCACAAGAAAAGGCACCTGTAAGTGGGGAGCCATAGATATTGACGACAATAACTTCGATTATGAAAAGCTATTAGAAAAAATTAGAAAACATAAATTACCACTAATTATGTTTAGGTCTAAAAGTGGTAGAGCACACGTTTATTTATTTATGAAAGATTTTTATCCTGCTCACGAAATTCAATTAGTGATGAAAAAATTTGCAGCTAAATTAGGTTTAGCAGATAAACTAGATCGTATTTATCCTATGCAAACAACTTTAACAGAAAAAGATTATGGTAGTTATCTTAACATGCCTTATTACAACCAAGAAGAAACAAACACTCCTGCTTACAAGGACGACTTTGAAGGAGCAACGATTGAAGAGTTTTTTGAAATGTACGATAAATACGTTCAAACAGAACTTACTGAGTATTTAGTAGAAGAAGTACAAAGTAAAACTAAAAAACCAAAAGAAAAAAAACTAGAAGATTTCTTTTTACCATGTGTAAAAAATTGTTTATCAGAAAATGGTAAGATACCAAGCGACATTGGTCGAAACGATTTCTTATTACACAAATATGTTTGGACAAAAAAAGCCGTAGAAAAAGGTGTTAAAAAAATAGAAGCATACAGCAAGATGGATGCAAAAAATTTATTGTTATATTTTAACAAAGAGTATTTGGAGAGCCCTTTGGGCGAGAATGAAATAGAAAAATCTATATTTAAATCAGAAAGTAGAGAGTATAAATATCTGTGTAAAAAACAAAGCATAAAAAAATACTGCGACGCATCTGCATGTGTTAGAAACACATGTGGGATAAATCCAAAAGAAGCAGAAAGATTAAAATCAGCAAAAGAAAGTTTAGGGCAGATAGTAAAATACGATAGTGATCCACCTATATATTATGAAAAGGTAGCCGTGAAAATAGAGGGCACTGAAGATTACAAAAAAATTCAAGTAGCAATGGACGGCTCAACTATAATGAACAAAACTGAATGGCTTAAGACATTAAGAAATAAAGGATTCTTTCCTCCGATTAGTTTTGACATGATGAAAACTGCAGATTTTTTAGAATTACAAGATGGTAGGTTTAAAAATTTATTAGTGGAACCTGCTGATGAAGAAGCATCAGAAGATTTTGAATTTAAGTCAATGATTTATACGTTTATAGAAAAAATGACTGTTAGTCATTTTAAAAAAGATTTATTACAAAATGGTTGTTATGTAAATCCGGATGACTTTCAAATGGAGTTTAAATTAGAACACTTAATTAGTTATTTAAAAGCACACCATATAAAAATACCGGCGAATCAACTTACTTTTAAATTAAAACATATATTAAAAGCAAGGAAAGTTAATGGCAAAGTCTACGACACAGCACTTAAAAAATACAAGTCGTGTCCTACTTGGAAATTTTTATCTAATCCAGAAAGATACACAGTGCAAATTACAGGTAAAGAACAGGAATTAATAGAACATGACAACGACAATTAGAATAGCAGGACCACCAGGAACAGGTAAGACAACTAAACTTGTAAAAATTTATTACGAAAGTTTAAAAAACTACGACCCGGTTGATATTGTAGTAATATCTCACACTAATACTGCAGCGAATCATATAAGAAGTAAAATATCTTCTAACGAAAGTATTGGGGAATACATGAAAGAAACAGGGCACGAGGTGTTTGGCACAATTAAAGATGCAAAAGAGACACTTAAAAAAAACGTAGTAACAATACATAAGTTTTGTAAAGACAGAGTTAAGGGCGAATCATTTCAAATAGAAGACTATGAAATATTATGTAACTTACACAGTGAATTTAATGATCATGCGTCTAATAAAGAATATTATAACGTAGAGTTGTTGTTTAAAAAACACCCGTTTTTTAAATTTATGGGCTTTGCAAGAGATAATGGTAAAAACTTTCAAGACTATTATAGAAGTTTAACACAGGAAGAAAAGAAAAAATATAAATACAGTAAAGATCAACTTCCGGATATGGAAAGAAAATACAATTCATTTAAAACAAATGAAAAAATAAATGGCAGAGCTAAAGTTATACTTGATTTTCAAGATATGGTAGAAAAGTTTTGTGACGATTCTGAAGTTTCTGACAGTGTTTGTAAGGATATTAAAGTATTGATAGTCGACGAAGCACAAGACTCTAGTGTTATACAAAGAAAAGCAAAAAAAGTAATGTCAAAGAATGTAGATTATTTTTACAAAGCAGGAGACCCAGATCAAACTATATTCGAGTTTGCAGGCGCAGACCCTGACAGTTTTCACAAAGAGTTTGCTAATCCAGAAATAGAATTGAAGGAGGGCTATAGATGTCCTCGTGTTGTAAACGAATACTGTAAAAATATAATTAAACCAATATGGGATCACTATCGTTACTCAAGAGTTTGGAAACCAAGGCAAACAAAAGACGGACAAATTGTGGAAGGAGAATTGTTTGAAATGTCTAGTTTAACGCAAGACCCTTTTGCGCCTGAATTAAAAAATAGAATATTAAATACTAATCAAAATTTTATATTTACTTACAGAGGTAATGAACCAACATTAATGATAGAGTACTTAGTAGAACTTGGCATGCCAATTAAAATACCGACCGATGCAAAATTAAAATATAAATACCCAAGCGTCGCAATAAAAAATCACAGACAGTTTTTACATTTATTAAACGGAGATAAATTATCTTCCGGAAAAATTAGATCTATTTTAAAAGACACTGATCCACAATATACAATAAATAACTCAACAGATAGTCTTGAGCTTAGTTATGATTTAAATTGGTTAATAAAAGAAAAATATTTTGTGCCTGGTGTAAAAGACATTACAGATTTTCAAGAAATAAGAAAAAATAAATCTTCAATAGAGGCAAATTATATACGAAAGATTATTAATAATAATAGAGATTTAGTTGAAAAAGATAGAATATTTTTAGAAAACATACACACAATAAAAGGAAAAGAATTTCATAACGTGGTTTTAGATTTAACATTAACAAGAGACGAAGAAGATTTTGCTAAGAGACGTATGAAATTTGTTGCGTGTTCTCGTGCAAGCGAAACACTGTGGACAATAAAAAGTAGAAACGGTTATACATTGTAAAGGAGGTTAATATGACAAACAAAGAAATGTTTAAAGGAGTGAATTATGATTCGTTAGAAAAGCAGGTAGGTGGGAAACATTATAAAAACATGAAGATTCAGCCAGCAGAATTTATCAATGAAAATAAACTCTTGTTTGCTGAAGGGAATGCTATAAAATACATTTGTAGACATTCTGTAAAGGGAAAGGAAGAAGACATTAAAAAAGCAATACATTATCTTGAGATGATATTGGAGAGAGATTATTCATGAATATATCGGTAGAAGATATACCTCATTTAAAAGACGGCACGGTGGTAGCTGTTGACTTAGAGACACACGATCCAGACCTCAAGACTCACGGATCAGGGGCCATAGTAGGCAAAGGTAAAGTGTGTGGCATTGCATTAGCGTGGGACGATAGAAAAGAATATTTTCCTATTAGACACAAAGGTGGTCTTACATCTAATCTTCCGTCTAAATCAGTTTGGAATCGTTTAAACAGATTAATTTTTCAAAAAGAAAAAATAACAAAAGTATTTCATAATGCTATGTACGACGTTTGTTGGATTCGTGCAGAAACAGGTCTTATGTTGAAAGGACCTATATATGACACAATGGTTGCTGCATCTGTTATTGATGAAAACAGAATGAGATATACATTAGATTCTTTAGCTAAAGATTATTTAGATGATAATAAGTACAAAGGTGATTTAAAAGACTTAGCGTTGGAGTTACACGGAGTATCCGATCCAATGTCTAACATGCATTTATTACCGCCTGATTTAGTAAAAGATTATGCAGAACAAGACGTTAGTCTAACTTTGCGTTTGTGGAACAAGTTTGAAAAAATAATTAAAACACCAATAGAAACAGAATCAAAGAGTAAAAAAACTTTACAAAATATATTTGAACTAGAAACTAAATTGTTTCCTTGTTTAGTAGATATGAGATTTAAAGGCGTGCGAGTTGATGAGGAGGCTGCAAAAAGTTTAGGAGAAGAATTAAAACAAGAGATAGAGGAGATATTAAAACAAATAAAAAAAGAAACTAAAGTTACTGTGGACATATGGGCAGCAGATTCTATTATACCACTACTAGAACAACAAAAGATAACAGATTATAAAAAAACACCAAAAACAGGGCGACCTAGTATAACAAAATTATATTTAGAAACACACCCTAATAAGTATTTAAATTTAATTGCAAAAGCTAGACAACTTGATAAACTACACAACACTTTTGTGACCAGTATTTTAAAATTTGTA
>CAACVF010000338.1_pt1 | contig 10081 bp, 5 predicted proteins | sample 2381781 | NCBI WGS metagenome assembly CAACVF01 (sample SAMEA5211967, study PRJEB30684) | marine metagenome | biome: Marine; feature: Epipelagic; material: Water | collected 2015-10-15 | depth 60 m | reverse complement strand
GATGCACATTAAGTTCCTTTGCTCTTTGCAACTCCTCAGGAGTATATGGAGGCTCTTACATTAGAAAAGCTAGAGGCAATAGAAAGAGCAGAATTTAAACCGATAGAACCTATGGAATTTAAACCTAGAGAATTTAAAAGAGCAGAAGATATCCGATCTATTGAAATGGCACCGAAACAGGAGATCAAAGAGTTTGAAAAACTGTCCCCATTAGGGTCTGGTGCAATTATGAGAGCACAACAGTTCATGATTCCAGAATATGACCCAGAAGATCAAATAATGTATGACGATATATCAAGAGAACAACTTGAATACCAAAGAAGATTAGATGAACTTCAGAAATTAAGAGAAAGGAAGTAAACTATGGAATACGGTGGCACGAATGTAAATCGCAGAGCAAAACGTAAAAAACTAAAAGCAGGCAAGGCTGTAGACTTACGTGGTAAAGATGCACCCAAACAAGAAGATTTTATCTCGCCTGGTGCAACGGCCTTGGCAGGTCTTCAGACAGGTGCTGAGTATGGTATGACTGGAGCACAAATAGGATTCAAAGTTGGGGGAGGAGTAGGCGGTGCTTTAGTCGGTGGTGCCATTGGATTGACTGCAGGATTTATCTTAGGGGCCACAGGAAAAGATCAAGAACAAACAATGAACTTTCAACAAGCGGTATCTACATATGGATCTGCAAAAGAAAAAGAAAAGATGCTAAAAGCAGCGACCAGAGAACAACGTCAAATAGCCAAAAGATCAAGAGAGATGGATAAAAGAGCAGGAGTGTCAACACCTTCTACAGTGGAATTGCCACCAGATATGTTTGGTGCGAGTGGTGGTGGTGGAACACAATATGGTAACTTCATGGCCAGTAAAGGTTTTGTATAGGAGATTATGATGACTGAACAAGAAAGACAAAAATTATATCAACAAGTTTTCGAAGCCGGAAAATTAGATGAATCTGGTAACACGAGCACTGTGCTTGGTCCCGATGGTAAACCAGTAGATTTATACAAAAGTGTTGAAAACGGAAAAACGAAATACACATATTTGGGTGGTGCGGAAACAACACTTGACCAAGATGATGAATTTTTAAAAGGCATAGTGGCTACTAATGTTAAGCCACCAGCAGACCCTTCACAAGTACTGCTTGATGATCTAATAGCCAAACAAAAGAAAGATGTAGCAACTGATATAGCAATTATAGGAGCTGGTGAAGCAATAAAACTTGGCACAATTTTAGGTGCGTATGCTTCGGACAAAACACTAAAAGCACAAAGAGAAAAAGCCGAAAAAGGTATTGATGAAAAACAACTAGCGTTGGATGCTAGACGTGATGTTGAAAAGGTAACGCAGGCAGCAGGAGCCACTGGTAGGCAAGTAGAACAAGCCTTGGAAGGTGCTGTGGCTGTAGACCAAGGTACTAAGTCATTGAAAGAACTACAAACGATTCAAAGGTCTGTAGGAGAAGCTGTAGCACAACAAAGAAAAGCTGGAATGGAGTTTGTTGTTCAACAAGATGCCATGAGGCGAGCACAAGCATTAGCAGAACAAAGAGATGTAGAAGCAGCAGTCTTGGCTCAAAAGGCTGCTAAACTCAAAGCTACGACAGACTTTGTTGGCAACTTCCAGAAAGGTCTGGCTGGTGTACTGGGTAGTAAGGGTGCGAAAACCTCAGACCAAATGTTAAAAGGCATTATGCTTGCTAATCCTGAACTTAGTAGTGATGAAGTTTTGGCTTTGAATAGCAGACTACAGTTATTAGGTACAACCAAAAAATTGTCACCAGAATTAATTAACAGACAAGCAGGTCTGGATGCTGATGATGATTTTGGAATGTCAGTATTTTTAAATATCAAACGACAGGGAAAATAAAATGGCATCCGCATTACAAACAGTCGCAATGTTTTCAAACGTGTTGCAATATAAACCAACTTTCGCAGAATCTTTACAAATTCATTCAGCGGCAGCATTTAGGCAGAATCAACTTTTAATGGAGCAAGAACTACGCAAAGCCAAACGTGGCAGAAAGTTAAAAGATGAACTTGAAGGTGTGCAAGATGACATACAAGCTTATGAAAACAATATAGAAAATAGAAATTATAAAAGAAAAGAAATAATATCAAACAAACAAAACTATATTCGTAATCAAAAACAAAAAAGAGCTGAATTTTTACAAAACGAAAAAGACCAGCAAGATCGTAAACAAGCGCAAGCCAACAATAAAATACAAGATGAAAAAGAAAAACTAAATAAAACTAAAGGGTCTTTATCTATAGATAATCAATATACTGAAATAGCCAAAGCACACGCTGAGCTCGTAGATAATGACCTTTTGAAAGAAGATGCGAAAACTATTAAAACCCAAACACAATTACAAAATTTCTTAGAAAAGGTTTCAGCACCCAGCACTAAAAAAGCAGTAATACTGGGATTCAAAAATAGTAATAAAGTACTCGAAATAGAAGGAACAGATTATTTAGTTGGAACTGACATAGAAATAGAAGAACTAGCAAATGCTTATGTTGTAGATTTTAATTTGGGTTCGAAAACTCAAAGAGATCAAATAGGTGCCAAACAAGGTGATTTCAACAATCTATTTAATCAAGAAGAAAACAGAATAGAAAGAAACAATGCTTCGTCTTTCCAAAAAGGACGCGCTTTATCAGACGAAGAAATTGAAACTTATGCAGATGATCTATATGGTGCTAAATTAAACACGCATGACGGTAAAACAAAACAGCAACAAGATCTTTTACTACAAGCAAGAGAAGACGAGGCAATTATAAACGAAATGATGATGGGGTCTTTGGCCAGAGATCCTAGTGATGTGCTGAGACAACGATATGGAGTCACAGATCCGTTTAGTCAAAGTCCAGTATTGCGTGAAAGAAGAATGAGGATGGAAGGAGAGACTCCTATAGATAGAGAAATTCAAAGATTAGCAAACGTAAAAATACCAGTAATGGAAGAATCCAAAGGACCACCTGCTCCCCCATTGGTAAAAGCAATAGTTGAGCCTATACGAAAAGTTACTGACTTTGCTGAAAATATGCCAATAGTGGGTCGAACAGTAAAATTTGCTGCATCAGATAATGTGCTAGCCCCTCAGCAATTCCTACCACTGAAGAGCAGCTTAGGGCAAAGCTTAGATGAAGACCTTCTAAATGAGCAAATTCGACAGCAACAAGCAACTGACATACAAAAATCATACAAAAAACGTGCAGAGCAAACACGAAAACAACAAGAACGACGCGAACAAGCAGCAAGCATTTTAGAGACAGGAAAAGAAAAAGTTCAAGGTCTGTTTAGGCGTGATGAGACTGCTACGAAAAAAGCAATTCCAAAGGTTGACGCTACAATGGACTCTGATACGCTTACAGCTAACGAAAAAGAACTTTCTGATTTAAAAGGAGATATGCTTGCCGCTGGTTTTACTAAAGAAGAAATGGAAGGTAAAACCTTTGAAGAATTAGTAGAGATGAGAAATGCTAAAGATGCAAACATACCGGAAGTTGGAGAAACGTCAGTAGACCTGTCTGATAAAGACATGGAAGCAATTGATGCAGCAATCGAAGAAGAGCAGGGAGAACAGAAACAAGAACAGCCGGAGCCGGTTGAAGAAACAATAGCACCTGATACAAAAACAATCAGGAAAAAAATGGCTGCTTTCAAAATACCAGATAGATTTCGAATATTTAGACGTGGTGAACAACGTAAACCAGAAGAAAAAAAGGTTGAGACAGAACAACCAGATCCACCAGTTCAAGTTGACTCCCCTAATATTGAAATTCAAGATTTAGAAGAACCAGAACCAAAACCAGAACCAGAATCAAAACCAGAACCAAAACCAGAACCAAAAACACATACAGTTGTAGCAGGTGATTCACTCGGTAAAATTGCAGAGAAAAATAATACTTCAGTAGAAAAGTTAATGGAAATTAACGGAATAGAAGATCGAAACAAAATAGACGTAGGTCAAGTAATAATTCTAGAAGATACTAAAGAACAACTTAAAGAAAAAAGACAAAACTTAGAGAACGAACGGCAAAATATAATGGATGAAGATCCTAGTCAGTATCAAAAAACCAATGAGATTCCCAAGTATGAAGAAGGTCAAAAATTTCAATTAAAAACAGAAACTAGACCAGACACTGAATATAAATTTGGTCAAAAAATTACCGATCAACAAGTAATAACCGCAGTAACGTTTAGAAATAACAAAGCAGAAATTACACAAACTCTATTGTTTAAAATAGATGGTAAGCAAGATATTAACGTAGTAAATAAAATAATTGATAAAGAAGATTACAAAAAAATCAAAACAATAGAAGATATAGACAAATTATTTTATAAAAAAGGATAACTAATAATGTTCAATAGTATAGACAAAGAAATTGTGTTGGACATGTCCTCAACAGAAGACACCAAGCACTACCGACGATATCTTACGGACCGATTTGTTGTTGAAGACATACATGACACCGGTATGGGGTTTTGTGCAGTAATTAAAGATATGGAAATGGGTATGTCCATGAAACTTTTAACAGGTGAACAGTTGGCCGATGGTACTGTAGAGGTCACAAAAGATGGCGTAATTTACCATCCACCAAGAGCAGACGTAGAATCATTTGTTCTTCCCCATCAGCAAGAAATGGCACCAATAGGCAATCATTTAATCGCTCGGAAACGTAATGACATGAACCAAGATTTAATGCACGAACATGTTATGATGCCACAAGACGATGAAGATGATAAACTTATCATAGTTCTGAGTGCAAACCCAACTATGTAGAGGTAACAATGGACCCCAAAGAAAATGAGTCACTTGGTTTTATTAATGTAGATAATTACAAAAAACTAACTGAACTTGAGCAAGAATTTGCAACCGAGATTGAAGCCTTTCAAGACTTAGTCGATAATGAAAAAGAATTTACCGTTGAAAATCTTACTGAAGCAATTGAAGCTAGGGGCATAGTTCCAATAGAAGAAAATGTACAAAATTACTACGACCTGGTTAAAAGTGTAATAGCAGAAGACAGTTTTGAGATTGAACAATCTACTGTGGAAGAAAATGATTACTTTGACATAATAAGTATTGCAGAGAAATACCTTGTACCGGCTGGCACAAAAATGGTAGCCGAAATAGAACCTGATGAATTTAAAGTCGCACAAGCACAACTAGAATCTGATTTAAGCGAAGGTGAGATAACAGAAATTATTTATGAGCAACAACTTAGGGATCTTAAAAAGAAAGCAGAAAGGAAAGAAGTATTCTTATACGATTTAGATAAAGGATTTTATCCTGAAATAGTTAAATACAACAGAGAAAGATCAAGAGCATATGCTCAACAACAAATTATAGATGATGCATCGCAGGCTAACAAATTTCAAACTATATACGAAAAAGATTTAGGTGAAAGAAATGCCTACTCCTTTATGATGCTAGAAACATACTTAAGAAATCCAGAGGGCTATAAAAGAGGAGTAGAGAAATTTTTTGAAGAAAATCCAGATGCTCGTTTTCAAATCGATTATCAAGTCTTAATAGGAAGAACTGAAGAGCAAGAAATTTCAGACAAAAAACTTAGTGAAGAATATAACAAATATATACAAGAAGATATACAAGCCGGAAAGATTGTTGCTCCTGCACCCCCGTTGAGTACTGTGCTTATTACGACCACAGAAATGACAGCAAGAGCATATACTTTTTTAAAAGATTATCAAAATGCGACTGTTCTATATAAAAAAGAAGTTGAGCGCAGAAAAAAAGAAAATCCAAACCTAAGAACAAGTCGTATTGAACAGAGTTTGCGTGTCGAATTAGAACAACTTTCTGACGAAGAAAAACAAAATAGTTTATTGTATCAGAGTTATTTGTTTGGTGATTTTAACATTGAACAAATAATGGATAATGAAAAAAGTTATACAGAAGTTATGCGAACTGTGCCTTTAGAATTTCGTAAACAAGCACATGAAACAGTTACAGATGAACTTGCTAGACGTAAAAAAAATCTTTCCGCCTCACAATACCAAGCAGAAAATTTACAAAATATTATTTACTTCATAGGTAAGTATGGCGATAAAGAAGAGATAGAAAGTGATGAGCTTGGAAGACCCCTCTTTTTTGGATTACGAGAAAGGATGAATAATGAAGATTATGTTAATTTCTTTTTTGAAAACATATCACAATTAGATACAACCGGTCCGGAGTTTGATAAAGACAAAGCTGATTATTTAGATGCAATGGAAAATCTCGGAATAAAAGATTACGATGATTTAGTATATCAAATTCATAAAGCAAATCTTTTACAAAATGGGATAATGGAATCCGAATCAGTTTACTTATTAACTGCAATGAATCCAGAAATGTACGAATCTATACCAGCAATCAGTACTTCTCTTGAAGAGGCTACAACTCGTATTGGATTAAAATATCATAAATTTGAAGCGGGTGAAAATCTAAATGTAGATTTGGAACAAGAAAAAAAAGGTAGCTACGCTGCTACCAGTAAATCAGCAGACCAAATTACAGAACTTTATGGTAGCACCTTTGGACATTTACTGGAAACGAATAATAAAAGAAACATATTTAATGAAATACCTGCAGAGAATTTAAACTATACTCTTAATTTAGTTTACGATCTAGAACGTGTTGCAAAGAAAGAACACGGTACTCAAAAAACATTTCTTGGATTACCGGGCGGTCCAACAGATTTTCAAGACACAAGAAAAAGTTTAGAATCTTATATTCGCAAAGTTGCTGATCAAGGTAACTGGAGAGGGACATGGAACTTCGCAAAACATGCTATTGGAGGGTTTTTTGGTAATAAATTTAGTGTTCAAAAAGATGCAGATTATATTGCTGGTGAAATTTATTCAGGTGAAGTCAGACTTCTTATTGAGGACACCAAGAAAAAAATAGAACAAGCAAAAAAAGATGGAAATGAAGAAGCACTTAGAAGTTTAAATTCTGAATTATATAGACTACAAAAAGAATTGGAAGGTGTAAATTTAGCACAAGAAGTAATTAGTGATAAACGATATGACTACAAAGACAGAATTTTTGACATGTTTGATATTGGTGGTTTGGGTTCTGCCCTAACATCAGTTGGTCATGATTACTTTGATACTGGAGCATTGTTTAAACTAGCAAATAAAGAATTCAGAAAAATTGAAAATGAAGTTCTATATGATATTCAAACATATCAAGGATTTCAAAGAGTAGGCAAAAGGTATGTTGGTGCTACCTTTGATGATGAGGCGTATGCCAATATAGATACAAATAAAGATTATGACTTAAATAGCCCTGAAATTCAAGAACTGGTAATGGTCTTAACTAAAAGAAGAGCAGCGGAAATGGGCGACCAAAAAGGAATTTTGAGTACCATTGAACTGTTAAACACCAGCACTGAATTACAAATTATTTATAATTATACGAAAGGCAAACCAGATGCCACATACAGTGATTTAACAAATTATCTTCAACGCTCGGAACAATTTGCAAGAAGATCACAAATGATCAACGAAGAAGCACTTGCCGAACATAAGGTTTTTGCAGAAGAGTTAATAAATAATTTGGGGCCAGAAAGAATATTTGATGAAGAAACAGGTGAGTACAGACCTTTTACAATAGATGATATGGACCCATTTTTCTTAGATATGAAATATGAGGAAATTCCTGCAGGTACAGTTGACAATCCAGGATTTAGAGAGATGTTCCCTGGTAAAGAAGGCGATACCGTTCGGGACATAATACAGAGAGATTTCTTTGACAGAAACGGTGTGCTTTTAGTTGCAAACTTTGTAAATGATTCAGTAGAAAAACAACAGTTTACTACAAACCTTACTTCAGTCATAGATTACTTATCATATGATACGACCATAGATAGCACAGGTACAGTACGGTTTCGTTCAAAAGCATCTGCTGCACAAGCAATGCGAGCAGTTCAATTTGCAGAAACTATATTCAATCAGATGGATGTTACTTCTGCGGAAACGCCAATTGGAGGTATACCAACCTCTTTCATGGTAGGTGATGTTGGAGTTTCGGCTATGGGAATAGCTTTATTACCATATTCAGCCCCAAAAGGTCTTATTCAATTGGCTTTAGGTCGGCCTTTTGACGATGTTAATTTTTATTATGGAACACAAGCAGACTGGTTTGGCGGTGGTCGAGCCGACAGAGATGAATATAGAAGATTAGAGCACCAAAGAAGACGTGGCCTAAATAGAAGTACTAATATATATCCAGGCATGTTCTTTTTTGATAAAGTGTTACAAGACCAATTTTATATATATATTGATGAAAGAAAAAAAAGAGAGGATAAATCTAGAATAGATTTTGCTGATCTTGAACAATATACAAAAGACTTTCTTTATTCAGAAGAAGAGGCTCAAAAATTAATAGACTTGTATGAATATGATACGCTAAAAAAAGCCCAAGATGTTGGTCGTATTGATGAACTGTATGAAAAAGGAATATTTGGTGATGTAGAGACTACATTTGGAAAATCATACGCTATGACATTGACTGAGGATTTAAGTTATGTGCCTTTTACATTAGGTACAACAGCAGGCTTGGATTTATTTTATCAAGAAAACATACCCACTTATGTGCCTTTATATCCGCAAGACAGTACTTATGCTCAGAGAGTTGGACCTAACATAAGAGGCATAGCCCCAGGTCATGCAGAGGGCTTTTTGTTTTTATCAGAGGGTTTAGGTTTCAATCAAACAAACGGCTCTGTATTTCAAAGTCATTTTAATACAGGAAATACAATATCAATAGCAACAGATTGGGAGGGTGCTCTTTTAGGGCCTGCAGCGGGAGTAGGCAAAGGTGTATTTAAAGCAGCAGGTGTATATATGCGTAGATCATCAGGGTACAAACCTACAGTGCTTGAAGCCAAAGCATTTATTGGTGAATTGTATACTCCCACACTATTAAAACCATACACATTTGGTATTGACCCTTTTCGTGTTCTCGAGTTTGGAACCGACGTGTACATGTTGTCTAAAATGTCTAAAAACAAAACCGACAAATTTAGTGTGCCTAGTGTTGATAACCCAGAAGTAAAAGTGGAAGTTGAAGTATCAAATGAAAGCACAAGTCTAACCAATTTTTTCATGACTGACCCTCAAGTTATAGACAACATATTAACTGATGTAGCAGACATTGAAGATCCTAGTTGGAAAAAAGTTTCTGGGGCTTTAACAGGCTCAACTTTTGCGGAAACGACGGGTCGAGTAATAGGTGGCGGAGAGCAAGGCGGTACTTTATTTGGTGTTTTTCAAAATGAAGTCACTAGAGACATAGCGCAGAATATTATGCTACAAGCTGCTGGTTTTGCTTTGAAAAACAAATATGTTCCTACATTTGTAAAGCAAACTATTATTAGTCCGATGTATACTAGAAGACAAGCAAATATAGTAAATTTTCAAAAAAATAATATTTACAATGAAAACAAAACTCGTTTGCGAGATGGTGATGTTGATCCGTTAGATGAAATACTGTCTGAACCTAAAAAGAAAACTGCGGCAAATGGATATCAATTCTATCCAAGTCAAATGTTTAGAGACATTTTAGAACGATTGGGTATACGAGTCGAAGAGGCTAGAATACGTATAAGTGATTTGATGATGGCTAATGCCAAAACTAATTTTATTGTTGTAAAAAATATAATTGATAACACCAACAAAATTACAAAAGAACTAGACGAAAACATAAGTAAGTTAGAGGATGAATTTGTTAAAAACAAAATCGACAAGTCAGAATATGAAAACAAAACAATAGATGAACTAATTAATTTAGCAAAAGAAAACAAAATAGACGTACCTAAAGAATTGGTTTACACTGACAAATTAATAAAATTTGCACAAAGACAAAAAGGTGTTTCGAGTGACACACTTACAGGTAAAGACTTACAGGCGGTGACAAGTCCAGGCTATAAACGGTTTACTGCACAACTTGATAAAGCAGTGGCCAATGGTGAAATTGATATAGAGTTTGCAGAGTTCCAGAAAAGTTTTCACCGTGGACAAGCGTTGGTTTCTAAAGACCCGGTAAAGTATTTCAATAACATTTCGT
>CAACVF010000337.1_pt1 | contig 10086 bp, 19 predicted proteins | sample 2381781 | NCBI WGS metagenome assembly CAACVF01 (sample SAMEA5211967, study PRJEB30684) | marine metagenome | biome: Marine; feature: Epipelagic; material: Water | collected 2015-10-15 | depth 60 m | reverse complement strand
AAGAATAGACATGGTGAATGGTGGGATGTCTTTGACTTGGATCAAGGTGATGAAGTGAAACTCATAGCAAGAGGTGGAGGTGGAACTGACTTTACTCCTCCTTTCAATCTCTACAATGATTACACCGATGACCTAGAGAATGTAAAAGCATTCATTTATTTCACCGATGGGTGGGGTAGAGTCAAAGCTGATGTCGAGCCTGATGTTCCTGTAATATGGTGTGTCACTGATAAAAGCCGATACTCCGAGAGGCTTCCTTTTGGAGAGGTTATTTATGTGGACACCTCAAGCTTGTATTCATAGCTTGCTTTCTAAGAGTAGGGTATTTTGGGGTATGTTATGCCCTTACCCTACTCTTGGAATTGCTTCTAAGCTTAAATGCTGAAGCCAACTGATAAGGAAAATGTGTGTTTTCCTCTGACGAGAGCAAAAATGCTCGAAATCAGTTAACTAAATAATTTACTTAAATGGAGGAACATTATGAGTAAAAACAAAGAAGGAGTCATTAAGCTTACTTCTACAATGCTTAACAAAGCGATCATTGATGCCAATACCAGTGTCAGAGATTTTGCCTTGTCATGCGGTGTAGATTTTGCTGACATGGAATGCGGTCAAAGGCATACCATTGAAGCTAAATTTATTGATGGCACTGAAACCAAAATAAACCTGTATCGAACTAACAATGCGAGAGGCGATAGAAGAATCTCTATTAAGGGAATCAAGGCTCAAGCTGAGGTTGGGGATACTGTCAAAATGAAACGTAAGGGCAAGCAAGTCTTGTTGGAGGTGTCTGATGAGAACTGAAAAGGTTGATACCGCTATTGCTTACTTACGGACTCAAGAGCGACTAATTGAACGAATAAGAGATTGGTTGCAAGATGAGGCAACTGATAGTGGTGCAATCATTAACAAATGCACCGATGGTTCTGACGACATCATCGTTGGTAGGCATGAGTGTGCGGTTCAATTACTCAATCAAATCAAGAGGTGGGAAAAAGAACTGTAGCGGAAAATAATAAATAGCACATCCTGTTTGGTCGTAAAGATCAGGTGGGGTGTGCTTTTTTTTGCCTGTGTCTTTATGGTGGTGCAAATACTACAGGTGAGCAAAACACCCTGTTGGGTAAACAATAAATATTTACTGGTATATTATATTTGTTGGCTTTCGTTTGATTGTCCTTATTAACTGGTTTAATAAAATATTTATATTGAGATAGTTTTTTAGCCGTAAACACAACATATAGTGGTTGGTTCTTTTATGAGATACAACATCCAGTGGTATTTCTCTTGCAATATGCAATCAACTAACCTATATTTCTAGTTAATCATTTCATAATGGTTATCCTCCAATCTAATATTTATATGGTTAGATAAATGGTTGGCAATCTTTAGGTTAATTTTTCATATTTTATCCTACAATGTTTTTCCTAGAGATTGCCTTTCCAAACCCATCTGTGGTTGCGCAACAACAAAATTCCTTTTAAAAATCAAACACTTGCATATCCTTTGCTCTTAAAAACAAGCAAAAAAGCATGGTTTTTGTATCGTTTTTACCCATTTTTCCAAATTAGAATGTTCCAATATTACCTTATAAATCAATGACTTAGGGGTGTCGTGGTATAATATAAGGGTAGCTAGAACAGTGACAGTAGCGATCTTTAACAATCAGATGCCAACGAGCAAAAATTAAATGCAAATTTATTTGAGGATATCATTATGAATAAAATAAGAGACTTTCAAAGGCAACGAGTATATGACTGGGAACGATCTCAGGAATGGTTTAAACCCTTTGTTAGCTATCTAACACAAGAACAAGTAAGATCAGTAATCGAAAGATTAGATAAGGTCTTTAAAACCAAAACCAAAATCTTTTTTAAAGGCGGTTATGGTGGTTCTTATGCTAAAGGTAGCACTGAGATACACCTTAGAAAAAAATGGGCTTTGAATTATGGAGTGATCCTACATGAATACGCTCATCTTTTGACAAAGGATATACATGGTCGTCAATTTGTTTCAGCCTATTGTAATCTTCTTAACATCTTTCATCCCAAACAACCAAGCATCGATGAACTGTGCCAAACAATGTATCAGTTTAGAGTTAGCCATGATTGTTTTGATGAATGGAGGAGGAAACATAAACTCAGTAGAAGGTATAAACCTTTTGAGGCTGTTCCCGAAATCGCAATTGTTGAGGTTGAAAAACCTAAGAAGAAAAGGATTTCAGCCAAACAAAGATGTCAGATGTTGACAGAGGAACACGATTGGTTGCACATATACCACGATACTTGGTTCGATAACGAATTGACTATTGAGGTTTATGATAAAACTTTTGTTGATGAAGAAACCATCAATGATCGCTTAGAGTTTCGGTTCTATAGTTGGAAAGAGGCAAAAGAAGAAGCTTTGGAACTAATCGAAGAACACGAAAGTCAATAAGCCTAAAACAAGAAACCCACATTGGAGAAATCTAGTGTGGGTTTTTTTATGCGTCACAACATGACGTTTCTTGATGGGTTTTTTGTATGAAAATGTCTGTGAGTCAACAAATATAAATGACTGGTAAATATTTTTATTTTGAACAGGACAAACACGAATACCAACACTACCACCAACACTGTTCCACATGGAACATACAGCTTTCTTTTTGCTTGCATAATGCCTATACTATTGGAATGTTTGCAGTCATAAGACACACCTACGAGATAGATAAACCCAAAGATGAAGCACCATCCTCTTATTTTATAAGTGCGGAATGGAAGCATTATGTTTGGATTTTTGAGGAGGAAGTGGATGCTATGGCTTATGCGATCACTTTACTAGATGATCCTTTATTAAAAGCAAACGAAGAATACTTAGCCCATGCCATAGAAAGTTTGAAGGAACGTAAATATTGGCAGACAGGGAGAGAGAGCGTAGCAATCGGGGAGGTCTTTGATGCCCCTGATATTATTTATGGAGATGATAATGAAAAATCTTTTCATTAGGTGTTCGGAGGAGGTTTACGAACTTGCTCATGCACTGGCAAAAAAAGAGAGCCGATCTCTTAATAAACAAATTATACATATGGTTCAGAATGAGGCTGAGAGCAAAGGCATTCAAACCAAAAAGGAAGAACCCAAGCATGACTTCTCATACGATGCGAATGGTAGTCCAGTGGATGAGGAAGCTAAGACTGGTTTAACAGGGCTTCTTCAAACAAAGAAACAGGAGAGTCATAGCTAATATAGTAATAGCTTGATAAAGCTTCTGCACACTTCTTCATTACTTCTATTTCAAAAGGCTTTGGGCTTCTAGGTGATTCAACCATCAACTTCCAAAAACAACTTTCATGCTTTCTACCGCATGACTCTCTTAGATATCTCTGAACTTTAATAAGGATGCAACTTCTAGGAGTGGGTGCTAAATAGTATCTACCAGTGGATGATCTTTCATCAAATGAATTGCTATTCAGGTGCATCCCCTTTGAAACCAAGCCTAGATATTTGTCACAAACGCTGTGTTGCCTAGTGTTTAATTCTTTTTCTAGGAATAAAATATCAATAAGATGTTGGTCGTAAACAATGGCACGACCACTATTACTATTTTGATACTTAACAATTCCTACTAGGTGTTTATCATGCAATCGACTATTGCCGACATCATTTACATGAATCTTAGATTTCCCAATCGAAATTGTCTTCGACTTCTTCTGCTTCACTATATCTACCATTGACAGGATTGAATGTTAATTTTGTCATCCCTGTTTTACTTTGCCAACCCCAACGAGCCTTCCAACAATGAACCTCAACACTATCCTCTCCTCTGTAAATTGTCAAACCCATGTCTGCTTTAGAAAACCAAGCGTAACTCTTTGCGATATCTATTCCTGTAACGATGTTTTTCTTTCCATCCTTTTGAAAAGGCTTCGTTGGATGTGCCACAAAGAAGCAAACAATGTCATGCTGTTTGCAATGCAATTGTACCTTGGTAAGCATGTCGCTGACCATATCGGTTTCTAATCCTTTATGAGTAGTGTGGATAAAGTTAAAGGGGTCTATGACTAGAATCCTACAACCTGTTCTCATTATTGCTGAGCTTGACTTCTCAAGAATAGACTCAATCGTAGGCATTCCACCATCCATGTAATCTTGAAAGAGGATGTGTTCTCTGATCCAGTTTTCAGAGTAATCTTTTTCTTGTTGATTCATCCTTTTGTTTTGTCCTTCAAAAAAGGGTTTCCCTGTTAGGATTTGCGCAAGCTGAACCGAATGCAGTGAAGGAGGTTTCTCGAAGGAACAATAGCATGTTTTCCATCCGTAATTTTTTCCAACATTAACTATTAACTGGTCTAAGAAAGCTGACTTACCATCTCCAGCATGACCACTTACAACGTAGAGCATACCAGTCTGAACTGTAAACAACTCATCAACCGAAGGAAATCCTGTGCTGACTCCACTCGGCACTCCTTGTTCATATAAAGACTGAAACTCATCTGTGTAGTGTTCAATATCATTGAGTCCATGAAGGGGTATAGGTGGTGCGTTTAGTATTGCATCCCTAACAGTTTCTTTGTTTGTGTTGAGCAACAAGTCATTTGCATCTTTGTTGCCTCTGTAATCAACTCTGTAGCATCTAGCTTTGTTTAGTCTTCTGCTTAACTCATCCGCTAGGACATCACCTGATGTATCGGAATCGGTAGCCAGTATTACTCGACCCACGTTTTCAAACTTCTCTCTCTCCTCCCAAACGTATTTGAAGCGACCATCCTCTGAAGGATCAACTTTGGAATCTGAAATCTTTGAAGGCGCACCATTTGGAACTGAGTAAACCTGTATGTTTGCATACTCAGAAAAGCTTTCCAAAATAGCTAAACAGTCCATCTCGCCTTCTGTTATTACTATCGTATCTGCAATCGTTTCTAAGCTGTCATTGTGAACCTGTCTTCCCCATAACTTAGTAGCGTTGTTCTCCCACCAAAAGTCTTTCGTTCCGTTGGCACTTCTGTACTTTACTGCTTCATACTTATCTGTCGAATCGGCTAGAGGGAAGGTAAAACCTATGACTGGTTTATTATTTTTCTCTAGCAGCACAGCTCCAGCTCGATCTGCCGTTTCAATACTTATGCCCCGATCATTCAACCACTGAACCGCCTTATCAGATGTGCCATTGGATTTAATTTTTACTGGTTTCTTTGGCTTCGTGCCATTGGTTTTTTGATTCATTTGTATTACATTTCCTTTCGTTTGTATTAGCCCCTCGACTCCGCAATGATGACAATAATAAATTATTTTCTCGCTATCAACACTAACACTGAGTGGCTTATCCCTACGATTTTTTTTGCGTGTGTGCTGACAACTAGGGCATGAAATTTTGTGTTGCCCTGTTCCCTTGCTGTTGATTTCTGCATAGATTGTTTGGTCAATACTCGACCTAAAATTTTCCTGTTGACTTAACATAGTTATCCTCTTAGTATGTATATACTTACTAGTAAGTGTATACTTATTATTATAAAAACTTAGTAAGTGTCTACTTACTAAGAACACCCTCCACAAAAGATTTATCAATGAGTTTTGCTATCTCATTGGATATCTTCTTCCGTGAAATTATTGGGTATTGGACAATGTTGTCTACGCTGTCTTTGATCTTATCGCTATCAATTTTATTTCTTTCGCATAAAACAACAAAGTCTTTGGACTTGAAATATGTTAGTGCCTCTAGTGACCTATCTTGATCCTTACTTGCTATGTCTCTCACAGCTTGTTTGATGATAAGGCTATCTATTTTCACTAAGTCTTTGTCCATCCAAAAATAATAGACCAAGTGTTTGACATTTGCAAGACATAGATTTAACATAGCTTTGTCATAATAATCAAAGAGGTCACAAATTGAATTACGAGATTGAGAAGAAAGTGCCTGTACCTCCACGAAGGGGTAAGCCACTCAAATATGATTTGCCTTTGGATAAAATGAAAGTAGATGACCACATAAAAATCAATGTGGCAAAGGTTCAAATAAAGAAAGAAGCAAAGCTAATTAGAAACACAGTGCTTAGATTCAAATACAAAAACCCAAAGATGGATTTCACAGTCAGAGCTTTAGAGGATGGCATAGGCATATGGAGAATTAAATGAAGTACACTAATCAACACAACGTACCCGAAGAAATAATCAGGGCTGTTCATAACGATAGTTATACTCGTGGCAATTCTATTATTTCTGTTACTGGATTGTTGCAACCTCCTCAAATTAGATTACTCACAGAAAAGAACTATGAAGACATGACAGTAGATGTCTCTGACGAGATATGGAAACTTCTAGGTCAAAGTGTTCACACGATATTAGAGCGAGCCAATGAGGACAACGAGGACACGATTACAGAGCAGAGGATGTATGCCAGTATCAAAGGGTGGAAGATAAGCGGTCAAACGGACAGCATTTCAGTCTCAGAGGGCATTCTAAAAGACTATAAGGTTACTTCCGCATGGAGCATTGTTTCGGCACTTACAGATGGCAAGCCCGAATGGGAGCAACAACTCAATTGTTATGCTTGGCTCAATAGAATGGAGCGTGGTGTTCATGTTAAAGGATTAAATGTGATTGCCATTGCTAGAGACTGGAGCAAGTTTCAATATCAAAGAAGCGGTGGCAACTATCCAATATCACCAGTCTCAGTTATACCTATACCTCTTTGGGATAAAGACAAGCAAGAAGCCTTTATTGAGGAGAGGGTGGACTTACATCAGAAGTCTGAAGCAGAATTCTTAATCAATAAAATCTTACCTCCATGCAGTGATGCCGAGAGGTGGAAGAAGGGTGACACATACAGAGTTATAAAGAAAGGAAGGAAGTCAGCAGTGAGGGTGTTGCACTCACAGGAAGAAGCAGACGAGTATCTAGAAAAACAAAAGGATACCAAAGGTTTAAGTGTTGAAATTGCTAAAGGTGTTTCAACTAGGTGTGAAAGCTATTGCGGTGTTTCACAGTTTTGTAATCAATTTAAGGAGGAAGAAGGGTGAAGTTTATCGTTAGAACATATGCAACATGCGAATATGCCTATGAAGTAGAGGCTGACAGTTTGGGTGAGGCAGAGGATAGATATTACGAAGGTCATGCAAAGGAACTCAATGAGGGCAAGCCATTAGATATAAAGAATGAGCAAGTAGATTTTATAAACAAAGTAAAAAATATGGAGAAAACAAATGGATGAAATAAAATTCAAAGATATATGGGAGACACTTTACAATTTAGATGTTTCCAAACACACAGAGCAGAAGATGAACCTTACTTACCTCTCTTGGAGCAGAGCATGGATGTTGTTGATGAGCGAGTATCCTCAAGCAACCTACACCTTTGTTGATTTTGAGGGTGTTCCATACAGGACTTTACCCGATGGAACTTCTGAGGTAGCGACACAGATAAAGATAGATAGCCACGTTAGAAGCATGATACTTCCAATAATGGACTATAAAAATAATGCTGTAGTCAATCCGAATGCTAGGCAAGTAAACGATAATAGAATGAGATGCCTTGTTAAAAACTTAGCTATGTTTGGTTTAGGCATGTGCGTATTTACACAGTTTGAAGATCACCTTCCCGATGAGGAGAAAGATGAACAGCCTAAAGCAAAGAAGCAACCAAAGAAAGAAGAACCCAAAGAAGTATCAAAGCCTGAACCAAAGGAAGATGACACCAAGACCGAAGAATGGGCTGATACTTTCATAGAGGCAACTGAGAAAACAATGGGTTTGAATCAGTCAAAAGAGGAACTGCGATCTTTTATGAAAGCAAATGCAAAAGGCTTCTCTGACTTAAAGATATTTTTCCCTGATCGTAGGGATAAATTAAACGATGCTATCAGCAAATATGCAGATACATTACCTGAAAAAACCATTAGCCAAACGGAGGAATAACAATGGCATATGAAGATAAACTACAATCTGATGGTCAGATTTACACAAACAACTATAAAGCAAACGACAAACAGCCTGATTGGACTGGAAAGGTCACTCTCACAAAGGAATTGTTGAAATCCTTAGTGGGGCGACTAAGAGAAAAGAAGGCTGAAGACGTTGAAGTAAGGGTGGCTCTATGGAATAGAGTCTCTAAGAATGGCAATGAGTATAAGTACGCAAGACTTGATTTACCTCAAGAGCAGAAAAAACCTGAGCCTGTACCTGAGCCTGAGCCTGTACCTGATTTCAATGATGATGATATACCTTTTTAAATCATCCCTAAATGATGAAGACTCTTTTGTGGTTTAAGTCTTAAAAGCGAAACCACATACACAAACAATGAGGGGTAAAAATGACACCATTAGAAGTTTTTGAATACGATAAAGAAAAGTCTTACGACTATAACTATGCACAATGGAAGCTGATGTCAGATGATGAAAGAATCCATTCAGGTCAGAAGCCATACACAGAAGATATGGCAAAACAAATTTTCCACAAAATACATTATCTAAAGTACAGAAAATAATTAACCAGTCTAAAAAAGATAATATTTTATAAACCAAGCAAGAACGGGAGAACCCATGATTAATTACGAAGGATACAAGCAAATACTAGGAAACGTAAAACAGATGATACAAGCAGAACCATTAACAGAAATGGAGAAAGACAGCTTGTTATCAAAGATCAATAACTTTGAAGATGAAATAGACGAGATGATTTCAGGAAGAATTGCAGAACTAGAAATGTATGTAGAGCAACTAGAAAGCAGAGTTGCCAACAGTGAGAACACCAGTATAAGACTGCCATGACTAAGATATGGAGAAAACAAGAGTGGGAAGAAGCCGAGAAGATTAGCCCTTCTTACTATAAGAAAGGAATAGAGGTCACTGATTTTATACTTTCTAATGATCTCGGTTGGTGCGAAGGGAACATCGTTAAATATATTCTTAGACACAAAAAGAAACACAAAGAGAATCCCATACAAGATTTAATGAAAGCAAAGTGGTACTTGGAAAAACTAATTGAAAATTCAAAGACATAATGAGCCGAGAAGAAAAATGTTTGCGTGTTGTTGGAACGGCTCATGTGTGGGTTGGGGGGAATAACCCCCTCAATTTAATTAGGAGACAAAAATGAAGAAAGAACAGATAATCGAGGACTTTGAAAAAACAATTAAACAAGAGAAAAAAAACATCGAACAGATAGATATTTTAAAAACATACTCAGAACCCAACAAAGAACTGGTTCGCATTGAGGCTTGTATAAATTTAAAAAAAACCGAAAGAGAAATGTGGGAAGAAGAAAGAAGATTGGCTTTGGAAGAAACAAAAAACATACACAAGTGGGGGGAGAAATGAAAGCGTTAGGTTTATTTATATTTTTACTAGGAATGTTTGTATTTGCGAGTGGTTGGGTGCTTTTAGATTTGGCATCTTTGCCACTAAAGAATGATCTTTATTCATTAGATGTATTGGGATTCTTTAATCACTTGTTTTCGTTAGACCCAACTGTTGCAAGTTTTCAGTCTGTTATGTCTTTACTGTTTATTGTTATGGGATGTTTCATCTGTTATAGCGGTAGCATCTTAATCAAATATTAAAAATGTGGTACTTACAAAGGTTGGGACTGATCCTCTCTCATAAGGGTAAGCTAAGTTAATCAGTTAAAATAGACACCAAGACTGATAAGCCACATCAAATATTGACTGGTCAAAATTTGGAGAACAAATGAAAAGGTTTGAATACTTAAAGAACTTAACAAGAAAAGAAAACTATAGTCATTGGAGACTGTCTAACTCAGAAGAAAGACTTCATCACAACCAAAGGCTTTTATCCGAAGAAGAAGCACAAGAACTATTTGATAAGTATTATCCCGATGACCAAAGAACTAAGTGAAAGAAAAGAAGATTGGTGGGCTTGGCATAGGTTAAACCCTCATGTGTGGAGATTGTTTGAGAAGTACAGTTTCGAGGCGATCAAAAGCGGTAGAGAAAACTACAGTGCATGGGCGGTTATTCAAAGGATTCGTTGGCACACAACGATAGAGACACAAGGCTCAGACTTCAAAATATCAAACGATTACATCGCTTTCTATTCCAGATTGTTCCATGTGAAACATCCAGAATACGATGGCTTTTTTAGAACCAAGAAACTGAA
>CAACVF010000335.1_pt1 | contig 10097 bp, 9 predicted proteins | sample 2381781 | NCBI WGS metagenome assembly CAACVF01 (sample SAMEA5211967, study PRJEB30684) | marine metagenome | biome: Marine; feature: Epipelagic; material: Water | collected 2015-10-15 | depth 60 m | reverse complement strand
CCTAGCTAACTTAATAACTAGGGGTATTTTTTTGTCCAATTTTCACAGTTGGCTATCCATATAATAGTTCTTGTAATCCATAATGTGCGTGTAAGTCAAACGCAATCTCAGCTAAATGTAAAACTATCTCAATTAAAAGTAAAGTTATAATTATTCTACAGTAAGTTTTTACTCTCATTCTTCTCCTTGTAATTTGATATCGCAGCTTTTATTGCATCTTCAGCCAACACTGAACAATGTATTTTTACTGGAGGTAAAGCTAAATGATTTGCTATCTCTGTGTTCTTTATCTTATTCGCTTCATCAATCTTCTTACCCTTAACCCATTCAGTTATTAACGAGCTAGAAGCAATAGCTGAACCACATCCAAATGTTTTAAACTTAGCATCTTCTATAACACCTTCATCACCTACTTTAATTTGTAGCTTCATAACGTCACCACAAGCAGGTGCACCTACTAAACCTGTACCTACATCTTTATTTTCTTTATCCATTGACCCTACATTTCTAGGGTTCTCATAATGTTCTAATAATTCTTTACTATATGTCATACTCCAAAACTTTCTCCACATCCACAACTACTTGTTGCATTAGGATTTTTTAGTTCTAAGAAGCTACCAAATATTTCTTTCTTATATTCAATAGTCATTCCCATTAAATAAAATAAACTAGATTTATCTATTAATAATGTAAAGCCATCTAACTCTATAAAGTCATCACTGTCTTGTATGTAGTTATCAAATGACCAATCATATTTAAAACCTGCACAACCACCACCCTTAACTTCTAAACGAACATATTTTTTATTATGGTCTTTAGCAAGATTCTTTAGATGTTCTTTTGCTTTATCTGTTAAGTTTACTAACGTCATTCTTTATCATACAACCTATGATAAGTTTTCTTTAGAAATCTTTTACATAATGATTTAAAAAAACCTTTAATATAATACTTACCTATTCTAATAGGAATAAGAAGTGGTGTAGTGAGAACATCAAACATTATAATAAGTACATCAACACTAAAGTCAATGACATTATCTGCATCTGAAAATTTCTTTTTAAGTTTTGTCCACCACATCATATCATTTTAATCCATGTATAAATTAATCCTAATGCAGTTCCCACAATTACTAACATCTTAATACCACCTGAACCCCTTGCAATATCTGTGCGTAGTCCATTAATAAGTTCAGTTTGTCTTGTAATTAAATCAAAAGCAACTTCAAGTTTGCGTGATACTTCCTTATGTTGTTCTTCATTCCTTGCTTCTAGTGCAGCTATTCTAGCTTCTAATGAGTTCTTACTGTTCATAATATAATTCCTTTTCTAAAAACCTAAATCAAATTCTTTATTAAAATCTTCATAACTATTAAAATTATCGTCCTCTCCTATAATTATATCAATAGCATTATCTCTTGCTTCTTTATTAACTGCAAATACAGGATGAGTTTTTAATAATTCTCTCACTATTCTTTTATCAGCTTTAGTTTTATCTGAAGAAGCAAATCTATTGCTTACTGCTTTTATAAAAGCATCTACCTTAGTTCCAACTGGACCAGCAAGTATTCCTAACAATGGACTTGCACCATAACGTGCAGAATTAAGTGCTTGTTGTAAAGATGTCATACCACCAAATATATTTGTTCCTGCCATAGTATCAAATAAATAATTTTGATTTAATTCTTTTTTCTTTTTTAAAAGGTCATCTAAATCTTTTACAGGTTCATCTGAACCTGCAGTTTTAAACATTTCTTTTGTTAAATCAGTAAACATAGCAACCAACATAATCATTGATAATGCTACACCATATCTAAATAAAGTATTTACTCTTTGAGTAGGAGTTCTGTTTGAACCTATTAAATTTTTAAGAAGTCTAAAACCTACAGTATTACCAAAGACAAAAGAAAAACTTTTTAACTGTGCTGCTGCAGCAAGTGCAGGACTTGACATCCATAATGGTCTGTTTGTAGGATTAGGTGTCATAATAAAATCGTCAACATATTTTAAAGAAGCAGCTTTAATTATAGAACTTTCTGTAAATACTTTATTGAATGGTTTACCTTGTATATCATTAACTAATTTAAATATGTTAGGTATTCCTACCTCTTGATATTTTCTTGTAAGTTCTAAACCTCTAACAGTTCCTTGAAGATTTCCTTTAACAATTGAACTCATATCAGTTTTTAATTCATTCTTAAAAGTATTAAAAGCCATTTGTCTTGACAGTTGAGTAACTTGAGTTAACATAGTAGCTTTAAAAAAAGCATCAGTCATTCTCCTAGGTGTTTCAATTGTAGATGATGAGTTAAGTCGTTCAGTTAATGAACCATCTAAACCATACATAATTTCTTGAAAAGCTTTTTCAGTAGGACTCTTTTTAATTCTTGGTAAAAATATTCTAGCAGTTCTCATAAAAGCATTGATGGGTAGTTTAATTGCAGAGACTAAAGCTGACCCAGGTTTAGCACGAGATAATAATATTAGTGGTTCACTTAATGCAGTTAAAGCTGCTAAAGGTAATGTTGACATATAGGCAAGAGATAATACCCATCTATAAGGAGTCTGACCACCCCACCCTCTAGGTATTTGAGTGCCATACTTTCCTTGTATAGCATCTAAAGTATTACCTATAGTATTAAACTCATTATCTGTTATTCTGTTTTGAGTTTTAAGATTTTCTACAAGTCTATCAATACCTTTAAATCTATTTTCATATTCAATAGCTTTAGATAGTTTCATAATATATGAAGGTATCATCTCAAGAAAATTATCATCAATTAAACCTTCAGCTTTTAAATCAGCTATCATTTCTTTAGGAAGTTTTCTTCTTGTTTCTAAATTTACATTTACTACTCTACCAGGAATTTGTTTTTTCTTTGGTCTTAAAACATTAAAATAAAAACCACCTTCATTTATAATACTTTCAACTATACCTTGAGCTTCATTTTCTTTAATCTTATGTTTACGTGCAATCTCTAACCATTTATTTTTAGTCTTATCTGTTACATTATGTTTGTAAGGTATATAATTTTTAACATAAGAACCATCTCCTATACCTGCAGCATCAGCATCTTTTTTAGCTTTATCAAGTATTGGTCTAATTTTACTACGCATCTCTTCAAATCTTCTAGCTTTTCTAGTATTACCATACTTATTTAACATATAACCTTTATCATTCATTAATGCTTCAGTTAAAAGTTTTTGGTCTTTTGTAGATATAATAGAACTTTGTTTAACCAAACCTGTGGTTGCAAGATTAAGAACATCTCTAACACCTGTCCTTGCAATAGGACCACCTTCTGTAACAGCTTCAAGTATTGGTGAAAGATATGAACCTGCTCTAGCTTGAGTTTCAGGATAGAATCCTTCAAAATTATTATAAATTCTAAACATACTTGTATCGCCATGTTCTTTATAATTTCTTATAGCTGCTCTTCTAATAGGAGATGTTGCTTTACCTAATAATTTTTGAACCATACTACCATCATATAGTTTGGATATTAGTCCACGTATTCCTGTAGGGTTTGCACCACTTAACATTTGTGGAGTTATAAAAATATTACCTTTGTTTTGTCCTTTAGATTTTGCGTCAAGAAGTTTTGTTTTTTCCTCATTAATTCTTTTTTGAATATTAGCTTTCATCTTTCCAGCTTTATTAGAATATCTTAGTTCTTGCTGTCTATCTATATTAAATTTTTTTATCTCGTCTTGTATATTTTTTAATTCAATTCTTTTTGCTTTTGTTTGACTAGGTAAAGCATTATTTACTGAAGCTTTATATTCATCAATAATTTTAGCTTCTTTTTCTTTTAATTTATTTAAAGATTCATTAGCAGTATCAAAATATTTATTACCACTAATTTTTGTATTTAGTCTATCAGCTTTTTTATCTATATTTACAATTATTTTTTCAAGACGTTCAATAGTTCCTGTACTTCTTTTAACAACACTAGCATTATAAGCATCTTCTTTTTTTATTTGTTCAGATAATTTTATAAACTCATCAGACTCTTTTTGTTGTTCAATTAAAGCATCTGTTTGTATTTTAGATAAAGTACCTGTTACTGGACCTACAGCAGTACCACCTATAGTACCTATAGCTGCATCATTAATAGCTCGTTTCGCTACTTCCTTTGGGTCTGTTTCTCTACCTGCTATTTTATCTGAAGCTATTTCTGTATTAGCTGCAACTAAACCTTCAGTAACTGCACCAGTAGTTGCTAGTTTAACTGTGTCACTTGCCATTGCACCCACTAAACTTTTCTTAGTTAGTTCAGCAGTTTTTGCTGAAGCTTTTACTGGGTCATATATTTTACTTAATATCTTACCTACAAAAGCTGTATCAATTAAACCATTAGCTAAACCTGCTAATATAGATTTCTCTGCAGCTTCTTCATCTGAAGCTCCTTTTTCTATAGCTGACCTATAAACTCCACCAATACCTTGAGCAAATAAAGGACTAACTGGTAACATATTAAATAAGAATCTACCAATCAAACCTTTAGGAGTAAAACCTGCTAATTTAAGACCAAACCTAGCTGCTGTACCTAAACCTAATTGAACACCTAAAGAACCAGTAACACTTCCTGCTGCTTGTTTACCAAATTCTTTGGCATCATCAATTGATTTTATTTTAAATAATTCAGTTGTTTCTGTGGGAGAGCCTAGTGATTCCAGGACTTTTTGTTGTCGTGTAGAATTACGTTTACCTACATCTTGAAGAAAGTCTGTGACTGTAGAATCTTCACCAGTCTTTTGTTCAACTGCAGTTCCTACAGCAGTTAGACCATCATACATTGCTTTTTTAGTTCCTGCTATACCTCTTTGTACTTGCGAACTAAAAGAATTTACTTGTTCTTCTTTTTGTTTTTTTAATTTTTCAATGTATTCAGGGTCTCTTTGTAATTCAAAACTAATTAAATCATTTAGACTATAATTCTGATTAGTCATTTATTTTTTTCCAACTAAACTTTTAAATAAATTTTTAGTACTATCCCAAAAACTTGAATCAGGGTCCATATTAGGCACAACCTCACCTATAGCTTTTGTTATTGATTCTTCAAGACCTAATTTATTTTCTCTGTTATATGAATAAGCTTTACGAAGTATATTCTGTTTATCAGAACCTTCAATAGTATATTCATTACCTGCTGGGTCTCTATATAAACTAGGAATTAAAGTATTAATATCTTCTAAACTCATTGCTTCAATACCTGATTCTGCATATTTATCTGCTAATGCTTTCCACATAGGTCTTTTAGCTGCAAGTTCATCTTCTTTTAGTTCTATACCTCTTTCTTTCATTTCTAGGTCTTTAATCATTACTGCTCTTTCAAATTGTTTATTTTTTCTTTCAAGATTATCTTGTTCAATTTTACTTAAATTAGGCATAAGGTCTGCTGCTGCATCAACAATACGTTTACCACCCATTATTGCAAAACCCATTTGAGCTATAGCAAAACCTCTACGTTTATCATATTCAGATTTTGATTCTTCTTCTTGTCTTCTCATAAAATCTTCTATATAATTTTTTGACACATCCATAGCTTGTTTAGTATTTTCTTCATTCTTTACTAAATCTTTTGCTTCAGCTAATAACGTATCTCTATTAGGGTCATCTGGATTTATACCTGCTTCTATATATTTCTGTATACCTTTATTTATATTTTTTTCTTCTTGTTTATTAGCTTCTTCTGCTATCTTATTTTGTTTATTTTTAGTTTCAGTTTTAGTTTTATCTGTATCTTCTTCTGGTTTAGTTTCAGCTACAGGTTGTTCTTCATCTTCTTTTTTTGTAAATTTCTCTAATAAAGATTTAAATACTTCATCATCTCTTTGATTTAATTCTTTTACTTTATCAACACCTTTACTAAATTTATCCTTAATATCTTCTGTTACTTCAGATATTTTTCTAGTAATAGGATTGTAAGCAGTATCAGAATACTTACTTATAAGTTGTTGTTTTTCTTCAATAGCTTTATTTAAAATATCCATTTGTGTTTTTTGAGAAACATTTACTTGAGGTTCATTTTCTGAACTTTTTATTTGTTCTCCTAACGCATCCCTTTGTTTAAATAATTCTTCTAAGTCTTTTTCAGTTCTTTTAGTAACTAATAACCTAGCTCCTGGGTCTCCTTCTTCAGCAGATTGTAATTGATTAGCTATGATTTTTCTTTCATCTTCTTCATTTATTCTTTGTATAGAATCTTTAGCTCCTTGAAGAATGTTATCTATAGAAGTACCTGCTGACTCAAAGTATTTAGGTGATGCTTCACCAGGGAGTGTTCCTTTTGGAGGTCTTAAAAAAGTACCTATTCCTTTTGCAGTATCTGTTATAGTGCTAGTTAATTGTTTTGTTAAATCAGACTGTGTAATAGCTTTACTAATATCTTCTCCCTTTTGTTTTACATAATCTAAACCTTCACCAATAGCTGTTCCTTCAATTCCAAATCTTCCAAGCATACTTCTGTCTTCATATTTTAAATTGTCAAGTTCCATTTGAGTTAATGGTCTTGTTCCTCCAGTTGTACTATCTTTTATAAGAAATTGAGGTCCACCAGGTGTATCTACTTTTATAATATCATCTTTTGAAAAATACTTTGGATTAGTAAATATATCTTTAAAACTTGGCACACCTGTACCTTGAATTTTAATAGGTGGTCCAAAAGTAGGATTAAACATATTTGTTTTATCAAGTGGGTTTTGAAGTGAACCACCAGGTTGCATCTTAACAACACCACCATCATAGCTAGTCTTAACGTCCCCCATACCTGTAAGTTCTTTACCTTTATCTGCAATAAGTTCCATTAATTTTTTTAAATATACATTCTCACCTTTAGATATGCTTTTACCACTTTTTTTCTTTATAACACCTTTACCCATAAGTATATCTTTTTGTGTAACTTTACCATCACCACTTAAATCAGGGAAAGTTGACCCTCCTTCTGCAAATAACTTAGGTATCTGTCCTGCAATACCTAGACCTGCCAAAGCACCAGCACCACCAATTAATTGTTGACTTAATGATGGTTGTGGTAAAATTGCCTGTTGAGTTTGTGTAGTTGTTGGTGAGATTGGGAAACCTCTAATGATAGATTGATACTGTTGTAGACTTGCTTCAGGATAAGTCTGCTCTTCTCTAAACTGTTGGAATCCTAAGTCTAATGCTTTTTGTTGTTGTTGTCTTTGTTGTTCACCAATACCTGCAAGTGCACCAAGTTCCTTCATAGCTGTGCCTTGTTGAGCAGTGCCTAGTCCTGCCATCTGCTGACCAGCACCCATTTGTCTTTGTCTTAAATTAGCAAGACCTTGTTGTGCCTGTTGAAAAGCAGCTTGTGAACCTGTTGCCTGTATATCACCAAGTTGTTGTTGTAAATTTCTATCTAATTCAGACTGCATAAATGCTTCACGAGTTCCTCCATAACCACCTGCAGCTACACCTTGAGCAGCAAGTTGTTGTCTTCGTGCTTCAGCTCCACGTTCAGCTTCTCTCTTTTGTATGTCAACAACATTTTGCATGTAAGGAGACATACGTGCCTGTATAGCAGGTGCTGTATCTTCCAATGCACTAGCTGCAGTTAAACCTTTAGCTATATCAAATGTTGGAGTTTGAGAACCCACAAGACTTACGACTCCTGCTTGTGCTGCTTTTTCTTCAGGAGTAAATGCAGCAATACGTGGACCAGGATATACTGGATAACCAACAGCTTGTCTTGCTTCCTCTTGAGCCTGTGCTCTTTCAAGAATGTCAGTAATGTAAGGACGTATCTCAGGAGGAAACTCTTCCTTCGTTACAGTTTGCGTGGTAGTTCCACCACCTCCACCTCCACCACCTTTACTACCACCACCACCATATTGTCTTAGACCTGTGGTTTTATTGATAGTACCTGAACCACCAACTGATTTTAATAGTTTAGCTTCATATGAATTAATATGTGCTAATTCAGTATCACCATCCTCACCCTGTGACGCAATATCACAAGCAAGTCTATCTAATAACCAGACTTTAAATTTAATTGGTAATACTTTTTCTATTATAAAATTAGAAATGTGTTTCAAAAGTGACATAGCTTTCCTTATACTTTACATGTTGTTTAAATATTTTTCTCCATCCTGGTCTACCCATGACTTCAACTCCAGTACAATCATTTGTTTTTGCATGTTCCATGATTGTTTTAATTCCTTCTCCTGCCCATTTATTCATATTCTTACCACCACATAAAACAACTGTCATCATTGTCTTAGCAGGATATATAGATTTTTGTGTGATAATAACTGCTTCAATATCTTTTACAGTTTTAAATACAATAAATAAATCCATCATACCTTGTTGTAAAAGATACTTAGTGGTATTAACTGTATGTCTACCACCTGAATAAGTTACTGCTTTTTTAACTAAAGGTTCAATCTTATCCCAAAATAATTCTATACCTATGGGTTCTACAGGAACGACTTTCATTTTAACTCCTATCCAATTTGGTTAATCTGTCTTTCTCTCCCCATAACTTTTTTTCTTACATCAGTTAAAAATCCATCTAACTTATCTGCACCTGCATTAGAAGAACCATTACCTAAAGCTGATACAACATCAGCAGGTAATACGTATTCATCTCTACTTAATAACGCAGGTTGTTGTCCTTCAATACTAAATGGTATCTCATCTGACATACCATCACCTTGACCCATAACTCTTCCTTCAAAAGGTCTTTGTTGTCCCATTGCAATCTGTTGTAAGTTTGACATTGGATTAACTTTAACGTCATCCATCATACCACCTTCAGCAGCAGCTTTAATCATTCCTTCAATTGAAACGTCACCATCTGTTTGTTCAGCTAACTCTTCCATACCTTCAGTAATTGAATCAAGTGCGTCTAACATACCACCTTTTTTAGCATAAGTTAGTGTATCACTAATATTACCTGTATTAGCAATTGAATATTTAGGGTCAGTATATCGTATTGGTTGTCCCATTTGTGAAGCTAGAATTTGTGATGCAGATAAAGGTGCTGTTCTAGTATTCATTGCAAAGTTTTTGTTATCAGCAAGTACAGGTTCTCTAGCACTATCATCAGTAGCAAAACCTGTAGCTTCAGCATACTCAGGTGTACGTGTTAAATCTGAAATAACACCTGAAGCCAGTCCTCTTATTGCAGTCTCAGGTGTCGCTAAATTTTTCATAAATTCACCACCTAATTGTCTCATTCCACCTGGCATTGCTGCTGTTTTAACAAGTTGTTTAAAACCACTTTCAGGTACAGATGCAGCAGCATTACTAAAAGCAGGTGTTATTCTAGCTGATATAGGAACATTTTGAATACCTGTATTAGCAACATCTAATGCACTTTGAATATTTTGACCAGAAATTGGTGCTTGTCCAAAATTAACACCTCCTGTTTGTTGAAGTGCTTTAGCACCTGTTGCTCCTTTTTCTAAACTTGATGTAAAACTTTTTGCTCCTGGACTTATTGCTTTATCTGCACCAAACGCACCTTTAAATAAATTTTGACCTACCTTACCTAAACCATAACTTAGTAAACCTGAAGTAATACCTGTTAGTACATTACCACTTTCAAGACCTGCTTTAATACCTGTATAACCTGCAGATAGATAAGGACCTACATATGGAACTGCAAATAATGCAGCAGGTGCTACATAATCTTTAAAGAAACCACCAATACTAAATGCTTCCATTAAACCTGTTTCAGGGTTTCTTGTTAATCTACCTAATGATTGCAAACCTTTTACTTCAGGTTGTGACATATGTACTAACTCAGTATCACCATATCTTCCTTGGTCTTCAAGAAAATTAGCCATACCTTGTAATGGTGGAGCTGTCATTGTTTCTTGCATCATTATCCTATATACCTTTTCATAATCTCGTTTATATTATTATATCCTGTTTGTGGTTGACTTACAATAGGTTCAGCAATTAAACCCTGTATTCCTGTGGATGATGGACTTGAATATTTACTTCTTACATCATATTGTCTTTGTAATTGATTTACTAAATTCATTTGTTTATCATATATATCATCACCAGCTACTGCATCTCTTACATTTGTATCTACAACTCTTTTACTACCTACTTGTCTATATGTT
>CAACVF010000334.1_pt1 | contig 10100 bp, 2 predicted proteins | sample 2381781 | NCBI WGS metagenome assembly CAACVF01 (sample SAMEA5211967, study PRJEB30684) | marine metagenome | biome: Marine; feature: Epipelagic; material: Water | collected 2015-10-15 | depth 60 m | reverse complement strand
TACCCTGTGCTGACGAAGAATTTACTATGTACGATGCTGTGTAACTCATGGCTTAGTAATTGATTGACTCCTCGAATTCCCCAATTGTAGGGGCAACACCCCTAGATAGATCACTTACTGCTTGATTTTCTTTTTGTTGCTTTTGATATAGATACCCAATACTTTCTGTACCTTCGCTATTTCTGCTTAAAAATATCTCTTTTGCTTGCATTTTATATTCGTTAATAAGAGCGTTTATAAGGATAGGAGCAGTCTTTTGATTTATTTCTTGGTCGTAGCTTTCAAACTTTTTGTATTCTGAACTCTGTATTAATCTTCGTAAAGCTTCGTGCATTGTTACGTTCCCATATTTTGCAATTCTTACTTCCTTAGTTCCTATTGTGATTAGTTCTTCTACTTCTCCTGAAGTTAACACTCTGTTTTTTAAATTAAACATTCTTCTGTCCCAAATGTTGTAAGTATTACCTCGACCTCTTAATCTTAAAAACTCTTCGTCAACAATATCTGCCGTTTTATATCTTTCTTTTGTTGCACCTAATGGACTTACCCATGCGTACAACATTTTCAACCAAGGTGTTTCTTTTGGAAATGCACTTACCCCTGGTACTGCGTTCATAAAGATAGGCTCACCTTTTGTTGGATGTAAAACCAAAGGTTGTGTACTTGATAATCCTGGTGTTCTTAAGGCTAGTGTTTTTAAGAAGTTTAAGACTGGGCCAAAGGCTCCATCACTTTCGTCAATCCTTCTGGCGTAAGGATCTGCTGCAATACGAGCAGTATTCATAAATTGAGGATAAAAGCCTGCCAATCTGCTAGTGATATAGCGTTCTCCTATTGCTCTTGCACCTCGCTTTGTTCTTGCATCTCCATCAGCTATCTCAGAAATAACATCCATAAGATCACTCATACCTCCTAATCCAACTTTTGTGTACTGACCAATACCCATGTCTCTTGCTTGCTTGGCAAGTAAAATTGCTGACATTCCAAATACATTTTCCCTTTGATCTTCGTCTAGTCTTTCTGCGTTTTCTGTAAACACAGCAATAGAAGCAAAGACGTTAGCCAATTGATCGAACATTGTAATGTCGTAATAAGGCGACCAAGTACTTGTAAAAGGAATTTTGAAGCGAACGCTCCAAGGTTGCCATCCTCTTTCTCTTCTTTCTTTTTCTTCTAAGGGATCAAGTGTCATACCTGGGCCTGTAAATTCCATGTATCCACTCTTTTGCATCATCACACCCATTGATAAGGTCATCCATCCTGTCGCTACTTCTCCTATCGCTCTTGATCTAGTGAAATGATCTTCACTATTTATATCTCTCCAATAGCTATCAACTAACATGTTCGCCCCTGGTGTCATTCTCATTGCTGATTTAACAAGGTTCGTTGGTGTTCTGTTGATTGGGTGAAGGATATAACCGACAAAAGGAATATTGGCAACACCTTCCCCTGCCCTGCCTGGAAGGTTTGTGATTTTGTGCATATTTTTCATTACTTGACTTGGCTCTGGTGATTCTTGTACCCACCTATTTGCTCTTTTCACAATGTCAGAAGAATCAACCAACCCTTCTTCTTGTGCTTTTCTTACTCCGTATTGGAAGGTTCTTGTCTCTGGCTTGGCTTCTATATCGTCCGTAAAGTTTACCCAATCCATTGCTTTTTTAGCATGGGCACCTTTTAGTCGTCCGTTTCTTATGACTTCTCCGTTAGCAAGATCTATGTCTTGGAAGTGAGCTTTCAGCATTGTATCTACTCTGGATTCTGCCCAATCCCATGCTGCTTCTGAGCCAATTTCAAATCCTTTTTGATCAGCACTAAATAGTTCTTGATCCATTAATCTTGCCCACTCAGTAGAAGGGCCAACCATTGCAGCCCAGAAAGTATCTAATCCACCCATAATTCGACCAGGGACGGTTGTTGCTGCTCCTGTGTATTTCATTGCTAAAGCTAGAGGATTTTTATTGCCGTCTAAATGCCACTCTGTTCCGTCTGTTTGTTCTCTTAATCGAGATTTCATTCCTTCTAATTCAAGTTGATCTACTACTCCTGCTTGTTTTAATCTTCCAGCTTCTTCTGTATAACCTCTTCCTAAATTAACTAACACTTCATTTTGTCGCATTGAAGTCACCATCATTCGCACTGCGTAAGGCAAGTTCTGTCCGTACTGTTGATATAGTTTTACGTTTAACATTTGTCTTCTTTGCGATAATCTTGTTTGTTCAGGATTCATAGGAGCTAACGGATTACGTTGTTGCATCCCTTCTCCTAATATCTGGTTGATAGGTAAAGTTAATGCCCTGTAACCACTTCCTGCGAATACCTTCATCCATGTTCTCATTGAGAAAAAGATCATGTTTCTGTAAAGACTTTGCATTACATTTTTCTTAAGTTGTCCTTTTGGAATACCTTCTAAAAGATCACTGGCTGGCTTTCTTGATTTAGGATTGCTTGCGTATTCGTAGCTAATAACTGATAACATATCAAGCAATTCTCTTGCTTCTTGATCTATTTTTCCAGCTTTAATTTTATCAATAACTCTCTTAGGAATTTTAGAACCAAAGCTTGAACCTACTTCTTTGTCTTGAAGTGAGCCTTCTATTATTTGTCTTGTAGATGTTTCGGATATTCTTTCTGGTGCTGGTGCTGCATTTGAGCCAATAGCTTTATTAGCAGAGTCAATATCAAATATTGCAATTTGATCTCCTGCTGCTGGACTATCTATAAAGTCAGTTCCATATCTAATACCTGAGTAACCTCTTTCTGCTAAATAATCTTGCACTCCTTGTTGCTGCTCTGGTGATATTTGAAAACCATCTTTAGTCTTTTTGGTTTTACCAAAGCCAATATCTTGTATAAATTTCAGCATGTCTTTATTCCTTTCGACAAGATCAAGGATTCTTACGTCTTCAGGTATTCCACCAAAGACTTCAGTTTCACCAGGGGTTGTCTCTGTAGAAAAATAAGCAGCCTCGCCTACTGCTCCTTTTTGTGGTGTCAAGCCATTCTCAATACTAGAAGTTGCAGCCTTGTCAGTTGTAGAGAATTTAATCTGTACGCCTCTACTCATTGCAGGGTAAATAGCGTCTTCATGTGTAACTTGTCCAAGTCTTAGTAATTGACCTGCATTTCTAGTAACTTTTGTCCAAGCAGTATCAAGCTTGAACTGATCTTCCCATCTTGCTAATAATCTTTCTGCTGCTTTAGTTTCAACTTCTGGAGTACCAGCACGAAGGTAATCAGTGTTTGCGACATTTAATTGTTCTAAGTTCCACTCTCTATGAAACAACAATCCAGCAGTTGCGTACAACTCATCTTGAGATTCAATATCTCCTTTCCTTGCTCTTAAAATATTATTAAATGTCGTTTCAGGGTTAGCACCGTTGTTAATAAATTCTCTAGAAGCTATATCCATTAATTCTGCAACAGTGTAATCAGGCATATTTGTTACATTGGCCCTTTCTCCTAACAGTGCTTTCATTGATTCTTCTAAGTTTTTATTCATTGATATAAGTTCTACGCTTTCTCTTGAGATGTAGTCAGTTTTTCCAGTGCGACTAATAAATCTACGATAATTTGATTTCATTGCATCTTCTATAGATCCACCGTTCTCTATAAATTCACGCTGCCTTCTTGCTCCATCAACAATATCTTCAGGGTCTACTTCGTAATCTGTCATTGGTTTTTGCACCCCTCTTCTTTTGGGAACTCCAAACACTTCTTTATTACCTACGTCATCAACTCCTCTGTAAGGAGAAGCATATTCACCTTTTACAATTTCTGTTTGAGCGTCAAAAAGTTCATCCCATGTCTTATATCTTTGACCGCCAAAGTACTTCTTAACTTCAAAAATAAGATCTTTTAATTTTTCAAGAGGTCTAGCCCAGTCAGGTACTTTTTTATCTGTAACGTAATCTGCTCTTACGTTGTCCCATACCATAGAAGCGTAGGAAACAGCTTCTGTTAAAGGTATTTTTGTTGAGTCAAGCCAAGGTGCAGCCTTTCCAGCAATTTCTCTGATTTGCTTCTCGCCTTTTTTAAAGAGAAGGTACTCAGATTCTTTAAGGAATCTTCTATACATTCTGTGTGTCGCTTCATGTATAGCCGTAAGTTTCATTTGACTGAATGACCTTGGCTTTCCTCCAGAAGTCATTGCAAGCGTGACAATATCTTGTGTCGGATCTGAAAGATCCATTCTTCTAAATGATCCAGACAAGGAAACTTTTTGTCCTATCTTTCCTGCGTAGCTAGGATCTTTTGCTGCCTTAGATGCCGATACGATGTCATCTAAACTTTCGACAATTTCTATTCTTACTTCTCCACCACCGAATAGTTTTACAATTCTTCTTAGCTCGTCTATCTGTTCAGGCGTAAGGTTAGGTCTTCTATTTATGTACTCATCACCAATACCGAATAATGCTGGCCCGTCTGCCATGTAGTCAGCATCAACTCCTTTAAAGTTTTGATCTGGGATAGTTACATCAAGTCCAGCAGTATTGTCAGGTGAAGCACTTGCACTACCTGTTTGATCTTTTACTAATTGCTTTAACTTGGCATGAACGACAGTTCCATGTGCCTTAATTTCGTCAGGGCTATATCCTTGTTTTTTAAGTTCCGCAATAATGCGATCTTCTCCTGCGGATTTTTGTTTCTTATTTCTAATAATGTATGCAACTTGATCTAGTTCAGATTCAAAAGTTAAAGCAGCCCCACCATAGGCAGGCTTCATCCTCTTTAATTCGTTAGGAAGTTCAAAGGCTCTAGCTATTCTTGCGTCTGATTGAGCAAGAGTTTTTAAAGTATTTCCAAGTGCTTGTGTAAGTTTTCCCCCTGGTCTTTTCTGTTTTTGTGTATCTAAAGGTTTCTTCTGTATCTCTTGAGGGTTGGTAGTTATCGGTTTAGTTTTTGCTTTTAACTTGTTTTTCGCTGCAACTCTGAATTGATCAAAGCTTTTATATATATCTTCTAAATAAATTCTTGTCATATTCATAAGGCCATCTTCACCTCTTTCTTCTAAGCTAAATATCTTTGTATCTAAAAGATCCATTTGCTCATCTACATCCTTGATTAAAGTTTGAATACTGTCAGGATTTGCGTCTTCAAAGCCTTTCGTTTTAGCAAATACTACGGCTAAGTTTTTACCTTTTGCAATTATTGGTGCATACTCTTCAGGAGGATTATCCATAAACTGTTGAAAGTTTTGAACAAGAGGGGGTTCTGGAGCCATCTTTAATGTTGGCTGTCCAGTCCTAGCAAATTCAAGTGTTTCTTTAATCTGTGGATAGTTTTCAGTCACTACCTTTTTGGCTGTATTCTTTCCTTTAACTAATCCAACTAAGTCAGTAATTAAATCTGTTAACGGCCCAGATTGACCAGCTAATTTATTAAAAGCAGCTAAACTTTGTGTCGCTAATTCTCTTCTTGACTGGCTACCTTCTACTGTAATCTTGTTACCAGCACCTTCTAATATGTTTGCAGTTGCTTCTGAAGAAGCAGGTCTAAGTGCAATTATTTCTTGGTTTAATAGTTTTACTATTTCAGTTCTGACATCTAATATTTGTTTTGCATTAGTTGATTTAAAGAAGTTGCCTAACCCTGGGATTACACCAGCTTCTTCTTTTACGCTGGCATTAGCAGCCATTTGAATTGCTTGTTCAATTTTCTCAGCAGACCATTTACCTTTACCAGCAGTGACAGCGACATCGTTAATTATGTCTGGGCTTATATCTAAGGAACCTAATGCTTTTGCTTTTGCTTCTGAAAGTGTTCCTTCCATTAGCTTTGTGAACAAGTTACCTGGTAAACGAGAGAAAGCGATTGCTTTGTTGACTGTGTTATCAGTTAGAACAATTCCTTGTGACGCTAAATCTTGAGGAGTGGAACCTGTGTTTCTTATAAAGCGAGCAGCATCGACAGCAGCAAGTTTGCTCTCTGCCATGTTTTGTAAAGCACCTTGGTTGCTTGCTTCTTTTGCATTAGCAGCATCAAGGTATCGGACGACCATTTTTTCTCGTCCAAATCTTTTTGCAGCATCTAATCTGTTATGTCCATTGACGACATAGACCTTATTTGCAGGGCCAATCTCTCCATTTACATCTCTCCAGACGCTGATAATTCCACTAAGAAATTCTTGATAATTTTCTATATCTTTAAGTGAACCACTGACTCCACTTTTTTTAAGTTTTCCAGCAGCTTTTACTTGGAATACATCTGAGTTAACGCTTATTTCTTTTGTTGAAAGTTCAGTTACTTGATCAGGTGTAGCTTTCTGAACGGCTGGAACGACACCTTTATTACTTAAGTCTTGGCTCTGGTCGGATGTAATCGTTTCATTTTCTATAACTTGAGAGCGAGATAGATCTTGATACGCCTCTTCTTGTTGTTTCTCGGCTACTTTTATTTCTTGGTCGTAATCTATTCTTTGTTGTTCTTCGTATCCACTAGCCCATAAAGGATCTTCAGTCTGTTCTCTTAAAGGATAAGGTGAAGTATTTGTTCCATTTCTTCCTGTAATGCTTTTTGTTGGAAGAGTTTTAACCTCGACAACTTCTTTGCTAGATGTTGCAGGATCTGAGTTCTTGACTGTTTCTTTTAATGACTTAGCTTTTTCTTTTAATGCTTTAGCCTTTTTAAGGAGATCAATTTGTCTAGTCCTTGTAAGCAGTTCTGCCAGCCTTTCTTTATATACATTGTTAAATTCTCTTGCTACGCTTCTTCCTCCTTTCTTGATCCCAATTCTCCCTAGTCTTCCAAGTGCCCCTCCGTACTCAAATCCAATGCCAGGAAAAGGATCAAATACAAAGTTAACTATGTCGTTTTTTAATCTTGCAATACTTGCTGGATCAGTAGGATTAACAGCTAATAGGTTTGCACCTGGAACTCCCATTTCATCAAGAGTGTTAGCCAAGTTTCCTTCATGTGGTTCTTGTAAAATATTTCCAGCTACTGCACTAGGAACCGCACCTTCGTAAGCACCTTTAACAACCCTCCATCCTCTTATATTTTTACGCTTCATATTGGCGGCAAGGTTCTTAGGGTAATTGATGATATTCCCTACCTTTTGATATTTTTTTAGCTTTTCAGATGCAGTGAGATACTCGTCAAATGATGCTGCACTTGTTGGTCTTGGTCTGATTTTGTTTTGAATACCTCTAGAGATTTTTGCTCCTCCTTTTCTGACTCCAATAGTCATACCAATAAAGGCAAGAAGATCTCCAGCCATGTGTTCCCCATGACCTGTTGTTGGAACTTCTGGGATTGGCTTATCAAAAAATAAGAAGTTGTGATCTGGCTTGTCTACTGAAGTTGTTTCTCCGTGTGCCCACCAAGGAGCCTTATCAAGTCCAAGTTTTTTGTAGCCAAGAATATTTTCATATTCTGTTGGGTCATGCTTTCCTCTTAACTCATCAATAATTCTGTCGTTTCCTTCCTGCAATGTTGTTCTTACAGCCTGCGAACCTGCTCTTGTCATCCATCCAAGTGGGCCTTCATTCTCTAATGCACTTTCAAATCCTTTAACTATGCCTGTGTTTTCAACTCCAACAAAACCTCCTGTCATGTCAGAAGATTCTTTATTGTCTTCTATTTTTAAAGGTGTTTCTTTCTCTGGTAGGACATAAACCTTACGCTCTTCCCCTGTCTCTTCATCCGTAATTGTCTGAAAGGGCATGACCTACTCTCTTTTTGCTTTTCATTATAGGCTGTTTAGTTGCTCAAGCTTTTGTTTAGTTGCTTCATCTATCGGTACTCCATGTTTTTTAAATTCTAAAATCAAAAAAGTTCCTAATGGTCTGTCTGCTTTTTCTAAAACTCTTCTCAACTTTTTATTAATATTGCCGTTCCAAGCATCATCTGCAATCGTTTCTAAAAGAGATAATTCAAACATTGGTTGACGACCATCTATATGTGTTTGAAGTATTCCTCTTTCTCTTGGCATGTTGCTTTTTAAATTAGCAAGATCTTTTAACTGATCAAAAGCTTCTTCTGAACTACCTTCAATAACTGCTCCTTTAGTTTCATCCCAAGGCTGTTCTGCTTCGTAAATCAATCCTACACTTTGCATGGTAATTGCTTCGCTTATTTCTTTTTTAATTTGTGCTTCTGTTTTGCCATCTCTAATACCTTCGTCAACTATTTTTGAAACTATTTCATTTGCTTTCGTTTCTGCTTGTGTGTATAAATTAAGTTCTTTTTCTGTACTTGTTCCATCGTAAGAAAGAGGACTTTCGGAATACTTGTCCCATTGTCTTTTATATTTATTCATGTGATTATCTTTTAAATGTTTGTAAAATCTTTGCTCGTAATTACCTGCCAACTTTGCAACTTTTAGCTCCATATCTGTTGCCCATTTCAAAGCATCTGGCCTTCCGTAATAATCACTTTTAAAGTTATTTATTTTTTTTAACATCTCAGTAGCGGCTCTTTGTCCTTTAGTCCCTCCACTGCTTGCGGCAACTATATGCTTAGTTATGTTGTTCTTACTTTGTTCAATTTCAAAATCATCAACCTTGGCAAGTTTATTGAAAGCTTTATCAACAAAATCTATCTTGCTATAAGTAACAACTATGTCTTCTCCATTAGCTATTCCATCTCGAAGAATCTTATCTTTAATGCCATCAACTTTAGTAGCAGCTTCTTTGTACCCACCTTTTTCGTTAAGAAGCGACAAAACACCGCCTTCTTCTGCAAACTGTTCCAAGACGGCTCTGTTACTACTATAGATTTCTGCGTTCTCTGCCTTTTTATCAGCATCAAATATCTGAGCTTTAACAGTATCAATAAATGTATCTAGCCAAGGCTGCCCACCTTTTGAATTTACCCATGAAAGATTTTCATTACGAGTTCGGGTGATAGTACCGTCCTTATTAATTACTTCTGTGTACCTATCTTTTCCAGGGCCAATCATTAAACCATTGATAACTTTCTTAAGAACATCTGTGTTATACGACTTGTTGCTTGTAGCAAAATATCTAAATAAAGAAGTAGGAAGTCCAAGTTCTAATTGTTCTCTTTGTTTCTCTGTTAACCCTGGCAATTTAATTCTTGGATCATCTAATAATCCTTGTAAAACAGGAATACTTCGTTCAACTGCTGCTTCTCCGTTCTCAGCCAAATCTTGTCCTATGTTGTCGATAGTTTGTGTCCTAACAATACCGTATTCGTTGATAGTGTAGTTAGCGTAAGCTTTGTCTTGCCTCGCTTTATCTTGAGCAATACTATTAACAAGAAAGTTTTTCGACTCGTTATGTTCTCTGCCTGATAAATCTATATCTCCATAGATATTATCTTTTTGCCATTGGACATATTCATTGCTACTTGAACTAAATGACTCTAGGGGTTGATCCCCTACCATCGCACCAGTCGCTAAGTTAAAAAGATTAGAAGCATTTCTAATAACTTGTTGCTTCTTAACTTCGGATTCAATATGTCTTTTTAATCTTCCGTCACCCTGTAGTTGAGTGATAATTTTCTCAGCACCAGTTCTTTCTTTAATATCATTCTCAGGATTGCTTGCAATATTAATCATCTCTTTACCGATAGAAGCTAAAGTCTCTTCTGGAGTGCGGCCTGTCTTAGCTGTTTGATCAACAATTGCCGCAGCTTCTAGTTTTAGTTCTTCGTTAACATCTTTTTGATAACCAAGGTAAGAGTTAACAGCGTTTTGTAAGTTTGTATTTAAAGAACCTAGTGACTGAGATAAGTTTTGTAAGTTTGTAATCTCTGCTGGCTCAGGAAGTTTTGCAAGTTGACCTAACTGAACAGTCCCAGGTGCATTAGGTCTACCTGCTCTAACAAAAGAATCGACAGGTGCAGCTTGAGGATTAAGACTAGGTGCTTGAATCTCTAATCCTTTAAGAGGAGTAGCGACAGAGCCAGTAGCTTCATCGCTGTAAGCTCTTTGCTTTGATTGAAGACCTTTTTGTGTAAATTTTGCCATGAGTTAAACCAAGTCTGCGTCTTTCATGCCGCTATAGGTATTGAAGCCTGTAGTGACTCCACCTAAACCAGCACTTAATATTCCTGCAAAGCCTGGCCCTTTCACTTTCCCTCGTTTTATAGGTTTCATAGGATCTAATATCGTTCGCTCTAAGTATGGTTGTTGA
>CAACVF010000333.1_pt1 | contig 10101 bp, 13 predicted proteins | sample 2381781 | NCBI WGS metagenome assembly CAACVF01 (sample SAMEA5211967, study PRJEB30684) | marine metagenome | biome: Marine; feature: Epipelagic; material: Water | collected 2015-10-15 | depth 60 m | reverse complement strand
TTTCTCTTCTTCTTCTTGGACTTCCTCTTGTTGCTGTTCTTCTTCTTTTGTATCTGCTTCTACCTCAACCTTTTCTGTCGTTGTTTCTTCTGTAGCTTCTATTTCAGTTTCTATTTCTAACTCTAATTCTATTTCAGCAATTTCTATTTCAGTAATCTCCATTTCTACTTCTTCATAACTAGGCTCTTGAACATCAATAGGTGCAAAGTCTATTCCTATATCTGTTTCAACAGGAATATTAGAATCAAAAATATCTTCAACAACATCTATAATTTCTTCTGTTGCATCTGAGTTTAAAGCAACAAACATTTCTACGCTTGTTATTGTTTGCGTAACAATGGTATTGATAACGTTATAGAGAACATTAACTTGGACTGAGTCAAATAAGGGGCCAATAGATAAATTAATATCTCTACCTCCTATTTCTATAATTACAGTTGTTAAACTTCCAGAAAAATCAAAACTACTTTCATATGTTTGATAACCAGAATTAGTACCACTAGCTGATAAAATATCAGTTCCAGAAAAAACATCTGTCGTTCCATTTTTACCTGTAATGTGCATATAGATTGAATCTTCAGCATCTTGTTTATCTACTTTAATTGAATAATTTGTTTCTCCACCATGTTTTATATTTAGTTCTGAAATATCTACTGTTTGAATAAAAGTAGTTCCCATACCCTCAACACCCATAGTTGAAGTTGAATTACCAGAACCAGTTATCATTGCACATTTATCAGTTCCTAATTGACCACATGAATTGCCACTAGGCATTGAAGCTGGGCCTTGACCTCCCCAATCAATATCCATTTCACCATCTTTTGATGAAGTAACAAAATCATTTTCACTATCTAAAATATTTCCAGAATCTTCATTTGTAACTGTGGTTGTTGTTGTAGTTGTTTCTGTGGTAGTCGTTGTTGTTATACCACCATTTTCAAATTCTATTGTTTCAGTAATAACTTCATCAATTATTTCTTCTATTGTAGGGGTACAAAGACCTGTCGTATCAGTTGAGCAATCTACAGCTTGACTAGAAAAGGATAGGGAAACCGATATACAAAGCCATAGCGGCAATAAGAAATTTTTTAAATTCATTATTAGCTTCTCTTTCTTCAACTGTTATTTCTTTTCCTTCTAATAAATTAGCTTTTATTAAACTTCCATCTGGTATCATCTCTGGATTATTTAACCAACCTTCTTTTGCATCTGTACCTATTGCTGAGTCATAAGGGCAATACGTTCCAGCTTGATACATACTATCCCATGTGCGACTATCAAGACACAAAACTGACACAGCCGCTACCTTCATTCCCATAGAATAAAGTCTAGATGAAATTTTTAATTTTGCACAAAGTGGATCTTCTTTCATAAGACCTGTCGCTATTCCAAGTATGTTTGTTTGTATTGCTCCGCTAGTTGCTACCATACAAACATCAGAATTATTTACAACTACGCTTGGAGCAGAAGCTGTTGGAACTGATTTATCTATTACTGTTGAACTTACTGTGTTTGTGTCAGCACCTAATGCTGAGTTCATCATGCTGTTTAAAAAAAATATTAATATAGTTGCTAATACTGTTCCTATAATTAATGGATTTCTCATTCACTATGTTTTAGGATATTTTGATTTAACAGCTTTACAATCATCAATGTATTTTTGTTTTTGTGTATCATCACCTTTTACAATAGCGTCTAAATAATCTTCCATTGGTGGATATTCTGCTTTTCTTTTTCTTGCATATTCTTGTGCATCATATTCTGCTTGAAGTCTTATAACTTCTGCGTCTATTTCTGATTTACTAGGTTGTGTTTGTTCACTATCTAACCATTCAATTACATCTCCACGAACTGCAAATTTACAATTAGGTCTTAAACTTTGTAAAGCATTTGAAATTGTAATCATGCTGAAATCTCCATAAGTGTCATATTAGATTGATTGTTATTGCCACTAAATTGTATATTAACACTACCATTACAAGCTACTTGTATTTTGTAAGTAGTAGCTGATGTTGTTGACGGACTATCTAAATAACTTAACATTGTAAGAGACCTATCTGATTGAGTGTCCTCTGAGTATATGTAATAATCTCTTGTTGATGTCCAAACATTAGTTGACCCTCTTACTAATCTAATACCAAATCCTGATGCTGTAGTCATAGCTCTTGAATGTACTGTCCAAAAAGCAAGAACTTTGCTTGAAGTTGCTGAGGGTGTGATTGCCCCACTAAAAAAATCAGTATATGAATTGGTTGATAAAGATAAATCTGTGGTATTTTCTACTTGAACTACTTGTAAAACTTTACCACCAACTCCCGCACCAGAAACAGTACCAGAAAAGGCAAAAGTATCTGCTAAATTAATTCCTCTTGATCTTGCTTTAATTAATGCCATTATTCACTCCACACACTATGAGTTAGTTTTCCGTTTGAATCTCTTGCTAAGAGTTCGTTATATTTTGTTTCTGTTGTATAATCCTGTGGAATTTTACGCAAGTTATCTCTCCAAGTTTTAAAGCCACTAGAAAGTGTAGTCCCTTTTTCTTTTGCCATTGTTACTTTCCAATCAGTATTTTGTAATAATTGATTTCTTATAGTTCTTATTTCTGTAAGTTTTCTATTTGCACTTTCATCATTCCATTCTTTAATTTCAGCATCTCTTTTAGATTTTTCATCTGCTGTCATATCTCTAAGACCAACTATATTGTCGTATATTTTGTAAACTACATCATTCATATTAACTATCCACTATTCCATAAACTTTAATTTGTGCGTCATTTATTGAGCCACTTGAACTTGTCAAAGCTAAACCTGTTACTGCGTGTTGAGTTTTTAACATTAACGCTCCATATCTTGATCTATGTTCACCCCCGCTATGACGATAACCACCGACAAGAGTACCATGAGTTAAATCAGTAGAAACATTAGGTGCATAAAATATTATTTCTCCTACACTAGCGGGGTAATCAGTATTACCTTGATCTGGTGTATTTTGTGATAAACGAAAATAAGTTGTTTGAACATCAGTACCATTTTGCGTTTGACCCGAACTGTTATGTCCACCTAATGTTGTATTATATCGGTCAGTTTGCGAAATATCACCAGAACTATCTCTTAATTTCATTCTTATATCAGCTGTGTTTGTATTACTTGTTGCCTCATATATTACTTTATAATTTCTATAAGTTGATGAAAAAACATTATCTACATTTACTTGTGCTGTATTAGTAGCAACTATTGAAGCACCACCAACATAAACTAAACCACCACTACTTACTGTAGTCCAATCTAAGACACCACTACCATTTGTTTTTAAAACTTGATCTGCGTCCCCATCTGTTGTTGGCAAGGTTAAAGTATAACTAGCACTAGCGCTATGTGCTGGACTTTTAATTTTTACTCCATGAGAGTTCTGTGAACAGTTAAGCTGTAGAGTTCCGTCTGTTGTTCCATCTCCTTTGATCTGTAATCCAGCCGCAGATGATGTTGATACAAAATTAGTTTTTGCGTTTGTTACAGTTGCATCACTTGGTGTTCCTATATCTAAGACATTACCATAAACCATGATAAAATCTATTGAGTCTGAACTCGTTAAAGCACTTGCAAAAGTAATTGTTGCACCAGAAATTGTGTATGAAGTTGTTGGACTTTGAATGACACCATTTAAAGACACAAGCATATGATTAACAGATTCTGGACTAAAATTAACTGAATCAACTTGCATAGTATAACTAGCTGTTGCACTTGCGGTTAGAGCATCAAGTTTAACAAAATTTCCAACAGTAGGTGTTTTTCCTATATATGACATTTGTTATTTCTCATTATGGTTTTGTAGGAAAGTTTTTAAGACTTCCATTGTTATCTGTTTCTAATTTAGTTTTTGCTTTTGCCACAGTATTAATACCATTTGTTATATCTCTTAATTCTTGCCTATATGTTTTCATATTATCAGATAAAGTTGTGTCTGATAAAGCTAAATAATCAGTTTCTTGTAAAAGTAAATTTCTTTTATTTCGTAAACTTAACATTAATCTATCTAATTCACCGTCTTTAAAGTTTTGTAAATCAGTTTCTCTTTCAGCTATTTCTTCAGATGTTAATTCTACTTCAATTCCATTTATTATTTGTTTCATTTTTATTTCCTTGAATACAAAGTAAAATTTCCATATTCAATAGAACCTCCACCAATAAACTTAATACCAGATGTTTTTACTTGATTTTGTCGTCTATGAACTCCGTAAGAACAGTTATCATATCCATTACTATCTACAAATGCCGTGTGAGATTCATATTGCACCATTGATTGATTAACGCTTTGATTAAAATTATATAAATTTAATTTTCCCTGTTGTCCAGAATGTCTCCTTCCAGAATCTGTACCACCATTTGATACTCTTATTTGTGAAGCGCCAGCACTTAATGCACCTGTTCCAGCATTTTCAACATATAATCTAGTTTCATTATAATCGCCTGTGCCATTTTCATAACTACCTCCGTCATCTTTTAATTGTATATAGGCTCTATCATTATCATTAACCATATGAACATCACTATAAACTATGACATGACTTCTATAAGTACTCCCTGTAAAATCTACTCCACCTGTACCATGTTCAAAAGAAACTGAAGCTGTGCTTGATGTGACATCAATAGCTAAAATTTTTACATAGTCAGAAGAAACACCTGTTAAATTAGCACCACTTATAGCTGGTAGTGTGCCTGTTAAATCTGCGGCATCTAAATTTGTAAGATTGCTACCATTCAATGCTGGAAAAGTACCAGATGTGATTTTTGTTGCTGGTAAATCTGGTATATCGCCAGTAGTTAATGGAACTGTTGCTGGTTGAACTCCTATAAATCCCATGTTCCCTCTATGTTATTTCTAATATGCTTAGTGTTGCGTCTATCTTTGCAGAAACCGAACAGTCAATTTTCAAAATATCAGTTGCTTGAATTACGATCTTGCCACCTGTTAATAGTTCTAAAGTTGAATTTGCTGGTATGCTTACATCTTTAACTAATAAAACTGTTTCATTTGTTTCTGTATCTGATGTATCTGAAACTAATTGAACATCAACTGTTACAGCCGCAGAATGAACATTACAAAGCATTAAACCTATAACTACTGTCGTTGTTGAACTTGGAACTGTATAAAGAGTTAGCGGAGTTCCTGTTGATGAAGGCATTGCCGCATTGCTTTTCATTTTAAAAGTATTAGCCATTTAATCCTCCTATCCTAAAGCAATAGCTAGTGGTAAAGCGTTTGGGTCTGCTTCAGTAATTGTACCTGTAACTGACATTGCACTTGTAATAGCATTACTAGAAATATTGATTTGAAACAACTCAATATTATCTGAGCCATCATTTAATTTAACTTTAAGAACACCACTTGTTGCATTATCAACCCACATTGTGCCTGTAGTAACAGAAGCTGGTGCAGAACCTCCAATGTGCATACTATTCATAGCACCTAAAATATTATTTAATTCGGTTCTAAATGCCGAAAATCCTTGATTTGCTAAACTTACATCACTTACTTGGCTCATTGTGTATCTATTAAATTATTATGAAGAACTTTGCAACCCATAACCTTTTGCTAAATAATCAAAAGTTCTATCAACAGCAGAACCAGAACTATTAACAAAAGCTATAGTAAATCCATTTACTGTTTTACTTGTTATGGAATATGTATCTCCTGTAAGCATATTTTGAGCGGCAATACCAAGAGAAGGTACAGCAAAAAAGGAATTTGTATAAGTTACTGCTCTTGAACCAGAACTTGTTGTTAAATCACTTTCAGCAAATATTCTTTCTTCCATGTTTAATTTTATTGCCATAGTTTTTATATTACTTGATGTTTGGTCATCATCATTAGTTAATTTTAATCTAAACTTAGCAAATTTAAACTTGAAGGTGGCTGATTGAGTTACATCTACAAATGTAGTACACCCAGCTAGGGAAGTTGTTGATGTTGCTATTTGTACTCTGTGAAATGCGTGTATTTGTTCTGTTCCATCAAAGGGTGCTTTTGCTTCATCAAATAATAATGCACCTTTACCACTATCAAATTTATCATAAGGGTTTTCTGCATCTAAAGTAAGTGTTGGCTCAATGTTTCCATCATAAATATGAGATAATGACAAAGAATTACTAAAATTATAAAATCCTTTAGCATCTCTATTGGAATTAAAAAAATTAGGATTTGATGTTGTATCAGAACCACCTAGTTCAAAATCACCACTTGGTGAATCAAAATTACCAACTGTATCATCAAAATTTGTAACTGTATCAAGAGTTAATACTACATCTCCACTTGCATCTATTTTTACAGCTAAAGGTAATGTTGCGTCCATTTGATCTGCCGCACCAACAATATCTGGGGTTTCTGTAAATGATGAAATAGTTTTATATGATTGTATTCCAGAAATATTTGTTGATACAATATTAGCTTCAGCAGAAGTATTACTATTTTTATCAACTGCTTTAATTAAGTATGAGCCTGTCTTAGCTGGTACAATTACATTATCGCATTTTCTTCTAGGACATTTTACTAAGTTTGTTGAATTAAGCCAATTAGCACCGCTTAACACATCTTGGTATCTTATTTCATAAAAAGAAATATCTAAATCACTTTCTTGGCTTGGAGGTGTCCAAGTTAATTTCATATGATCTTGTCCGTGCATTTCTACAGCAAAATCTTCAACATTACTTGGTGCTTCAACACCACCAACTATTACTCTTGTTGCTGATACAAAAGTTGATTTAACACCTAAACTATTAACAGCCCTTACTCTAACTTGATATTCAGCACCATCTATGACGTTTAAATGTTGATACTCTAATATTTTACCTACTGATATTTCTTTAAATGAATCAGTAACAGCAATTCCTTTTTGATCTTTTGTTTGTTTTATCTGAACCTCATAATTATCAACAAAATTATCTGGGGAAGCACCAACAGTTATTAGAAGTCTTGTTATTACTATTCCGTCTGCATATTCTACTAACTCGTCTGCTAAAGTAATAGACGCTGGAGGTTGAATAGAAAAAGGATTTGGAAGAGTTGTATCTGGAATTGAATCAACTTCTTGCTGTGTTCCAAAAGTATAATAACTATCTTGATGTTCTGATAAAGTTAATTGAACTGTTGAGTCAGCATTTATACTCATTGCCTGTACTCTAAATGGTTTTGCACTAAAAGCTGGGGTAGCGTGAGTTATATTTACAATATCACCTATTTGTAAATCTGTTGCTGTACCATCTACATTTATTGAAACATCTAAACTTGATCTAGACCTTCGTAAAATAATCTCTGCCATTTCTTGAGCTTGATATGGGCTTGTAAGCATTGAAAAATCAAAACGCCCTTCTAATAAAATATCACCATCTGCTGTTTTCATTGTTGCGTGTTGATCTGCACTAGCTAATCCTGTTTCATCTACTGGTGGAAATTGAACTTCGTCTGATTGATAATTTTTATTTGGATTAATAAAAGAAACTATAACTCTATTGTATCGTGAATTTTTATTTTTAGATGATACTTGTATTCCTCCTATAATATTATCTTCTGTTAAACTTATTGCGGCTGAACCAGTTGTTTCAACTAAAACTTTATATGCTCCAGCAGTATAATTTAAAATACCTCTACAACCTTTTAAAAACTCTTTAACATTATCAATAGCTTTTTTTGATGTATCAATAACAGCATTACTATCCATTAAATCAATCTGACTTGCACCAGAATAAGGCGTTATGTTTACGTCACATACATCACCAGCAGTTTGCCATTCTGCAAAATTAGAATCAAAATAACTATTTGCAATACCCATACCAAATCTTGTATTGCGTAAATAATCTAATAACTGATAAACTGGATTATCAGAATAAGCCCATGTACTTGATGTATCTGCTCTATGTGAACCACTTCCTCCTGTTAATGTACCATCTAAGTTTGGATTATAAACTTTCTTACCTTTTACAACTGCATTAACTGTTGGTAATGAACCAAAAGCGTCAGCGTTCCATTGAAAACGTACAGCTAAATATGCTAAACCTCTAAGTTTATGATTACTTGTCCATGATGTTAATGTGCTTAACAAACTAGAAGCTGATTGTGAATCACTTCCATAATGAGGTTCTACTGTTATTAAACTTTCTGCGGAAGAGTCAGCGTCTGGTGCTTTAAAATAATTACTGTCGGAACTATTAACTGTGATTTGTGTATTGTCTGCAATATCTGCTGACCATGTTACTAAATTATCGTTTACATGAATTTCTGTAATATCATCTATTTCTCCTTCACCTAAAACTAAAGCCATGTATAAATATTGATTATCTGTTCCAGATGTTTCTAAAAAAGCAACATTACCTCCTACTTTTCTTGTTCCGTAAATTATAGGTATGGCGGCATTAGCGGCTATTTTATTGACTAAAACACCTCTAGCAATTTGATCTTGGTTTAAATCTCCGTAATCTGGAATATCTGGAATTGGTAATATCCATGAAATAACACTTTCAACAATATCAACAATAACATCTATAATATCTCCAATAATAGGAATATCTATATCTGGGACATCACACATTTTATTTCATTCTCCAAATAGCACCCATCTGTTCAAAACCAGCCCTTTTCATTAATGGTTCGGCAATAAGTTTTGTAGAGATAGACATATGTATTGGTTTTTCTTTAGCTTGATTTTTAATTATTTTCATCATTTGATTAAACAATTCAAAAGACCTATGATCTTTTAAAACATACATTGTTTGTACGTTTAATAACTCTTCTTTAGACCATAAATATTCTGTTTGATGTAACACCACTAAACCTATTAGTTTGTTTTTATCTAAATTTTTAGCAAGTAAAATTTTACCATGTTCCATAAAATAAAATATTCTTGTTTTAAGTTTATCTAAATCAACACTTGGATAACCTAATTCTGGAATTTCTTTTTCAAACTCATAAAGAATATCAACTATTTCATTCATATCTTTTTTTTTGCCTTCGTAAAAATGATAACTACTCATGTTCTCCCCCATTTAATATCTCTTACTGTCAATGCTGTAAATTCCATTCCTAGATCACCACTAAAAAATCTTTGCTGTGAATTACTTGAAGTTTGTCTGCCACTTGTTTTTTCAAATTGCCCCCAATGTGAACTAATTGTTAAAACTAAACTTGCTGTTGTTGTTGTATCATTGATTTTAAAATCATCTATTGTTCCATAGTATAATAAAAAAGGGTCACTTATTAAAGCGTTTGAATCATCTAAAAAACCACGCCATATTTTTACTTCTTTATTTATAATATTTTCATTTAAAGCAACTGAAACAAAAGTTTGATCTACTCCAGACAAAGATAATGCTAAAGTATTTTTTGTTGGTTTATTGCTTTCACTAACATTTGTTATTCCTTTTAAATGACCACTTGAAGAATATGTTTGTGAACTTCCAGAAACACTTGAAACTAAATCAAAACTACAATTAGTTAAATAAACTGGGGTAGCAAAAGATATTTTTACTAATATAACTGGATTAATACTTCCAGTTGCTAATTCATTTTTAACAGCAGTTGATAAACCTCTTGCCATTATAAACTTTCAGTTACATCAAATTCAAATTTGAATAATGGTTTACCTTCATTATTACTTTGGTTAGATTGAAATTCTTGAAGATCACTATTTAAGTAAACTGTAAAAGGTACACTATCATAAGTAACTGCTTCATCATTAGCTAATGCACTTCTTAATGGTGGCTCTATTGTAACTGTAGCCGCATTACTAGAAGATGTAACATCAGCCATAACCATATAGACTTTAGAATGACTAAATTTAATAAAATCTCCAGCTTTTAATCTTCCAGCCCCATCAGCGTGAAATCCATCTATAGCAATGGTTGTATCTCCAACAGCATGAACACCATTTACATTAATAGTTGTATTTTCATTTCCCTGTGCGTTTAAATAGCTAGGGAAGGTAATAGTGAAGTTTTCTTTTTGTGATCGTTGTTTAATAATAAATGCTTGTATTGGTGCAAATGTAGATCGTGGCATTAGCTAATGATGAAGCAGTTACTTATGATAGTGTACCTTTTACAGTTTACT
>CAACVF010000090.1_pt2 | contig 10166 bp, 10 predicted proteins | sample 2381781 | NCBI WGS metagenome assembly CAACVF01 (sample SAMEA5211967, study PRJEB30684) | marine metagenome | biome: Marine; feature: Epipelagic; material: Water | collected 2015-10-15 | depth 60 m | reverse complement strand
CAGTTATTAGTGCTGGCGTAAGTAGAGATATTTTCCGATTCATTGAAATGGGAACTGAGTTGGTCGAGCTAGAAACAGGTTATAGCGAGAACGAAGCAATGGGATATGCAACAAAGGTTGCTATTGAAGAAGCGGTTTATAACTTAGTTCAAATAGGAATTAAAGAAAAATTATGGGACTTTAATAATGAAGAAATTAATTAGCTTAATCTTACTTTTTGTCGTTTCTGGTGTTTACGCTGGAAATAATGATATTTATATCACACAATCTGGTACAGGGTTGACTATGAATATTGACCAAATTGGTGATACCAATGTTGTAGGAACTTCTCAGACTAGAGCAACCTTTAGTGGAACCTCTATGACTGTTGATATCGACCAAGTGGGTGATAGCAATACAATGGCTGCTTCTGTGGCTCAAGGTAACAGTGCCTCATTTACTGCTTCAACGACTGGTGACTCAAATACCACGACTTTAGCTCTTGGCGCAACAGGAGATGTAGCCAATACTGATTTTGATTATGCTGCAACAGGTGATTCCAACACGGTAATCTTTACTCAAGGCGCAGATGCAACGGCAACTGCTGGTAATCAAGACATTGTGATTGCTGGAAACTCAAACAACCTTAATGCAAAATGTGAGGTGGTTGGTTGTATCAATAATTGGGATGTGGATGGAGATTCAAACGACATCGACACAACACAAACAGGAAACTCTGACCATTCAATCACAGCCGATATAACAGGAAGCACCAACAACATAGACATTGACCAAACAAATAGCACTGGTTCAGTATCAGATGTTGTAGTTATTACTTCAACAACAAGCAATGCAACGATAGACATTGACCAGTGTACAAGTGGCTGTTAATACTATCTTTTTTGCCATTTTGTGTATATTGCGAAGTAGGAGAAATATCAGAGCTTCGTGGTAACGGAGAGATTTTAAGGCAGTCAGAAGGAGATAAGTTACTTGCAGAACTGGAATTGGATATTCTCTCTTATGATGATATACGGACAGGCAATGGTCGCATTGCTGTCAAGTTTGTCGATGACTCTATTATAAAGCTTACAGAACACTCTAAGATTATTATTGACGAATATATATTTGATCCTGATCCATCTAAAAGCAAGATGGCATTTAAAATGGCAAGTGGAACTGCACGATTTATTACTGGTGCGCTTGGAAAAATAGACAAAGAAAATATTTCTATTAAAACGCCTTCTGCTTCAATTTTTATTAGAGGAACAGACTTTACAACGACTGTTGATGAATTGGGTCGATCATTAATTATCTTATTGCCTAATCCAGATGGAAAGACATCGGGAGCAATTACTGTTGAAACATTTGCTGGAACACAAATTTTAAACCAACCCTTTCAAGCTACAATGGTTAGCGTTGCAGAAAGATCACCTACAAAACCAGTGACTTTGGTTAATATGTCTTTGGGCTTTATAGACAACCTTTTGATTGTAAGCCCTCCTAACGAGGTTCAAGAAGCGGTTGATGAGCAAAGCGCTTCATCCAGCAATGTGTTAGACGCTGATTTTTTAGAAGAAAATGATTTGGATGATGACAGCGATTTATCCAAAGATGAATTAGAGGAAGAAATAACAAGACTAGATATTGACCTTTTGGCTGTAGATTTCCTTCAAGATTTATTAGAAGTTATTGAAAGCTTAGGAAAGGAAGAAGAAAGAGTTGGAGAGTTAGATGGCGTAAGGATTGAGGGCATTGTTCCCAACTTTGATTCAGATGCACAGGTATATACTTTTGTTGAAGGTGAAGTTTTGTCTTTGGTGAGGCAGGTAGAAAATACCATTGATTTAGAGCTGGATAAGTCAGGCGGATATAATATCGAAATACTTTCTGCTGGAAAACAAATCAGCATTAAAACAAATGGGGGTGGTGAAAATGAGATTATTATTAATCAGTCTGATTAGTCTGTCCCCTTTTATTGTTTGTGCTGGAGACAACAGCGTTGAAATAAGAACCAAAGGCAGTGGTTCTTTGATACACATTGACCAAGTAGGAACAAGCAATACTACTAGAGTTTGGTGTGGTTTATCTGAAGGCACTTACACAACACACAGTTGTAACAATGCAGAAATAGATATAGATCAGAACGGAACCTCAAACACAGCAAAAGCCTATAGTCAGGTCGCAAACCACACTGGAAACGAGTACAAGATTGAACAAGACGGGAACGACAATGTTGGTTATATAGATGCTGATGATGATGGAAATGATATGGACATTGTTCAAAACGGAAACAACAACGATGCAGAAATCTATATGCAGGGCGATAACAATGTCTTTTCCATAGAACAAACAGGGGATGACAAGGAAGGAGAGATCAGGGCATTCGGTGATAACTCAAACTTCTCAATCAATCAATCCGGAACGGGAGAACATTACGCCAAGATTTATGCAAGTACATCGGCTGATAACAACGATGCGACAATAACCCAGACAGGTAGTGGCGATCATTACATGAAACTTAATTTCTATACCGATGATTACGATGTTACGGCAACGCAATCAGGGGCAACCAACAAATCAATCACAGTCAATTACAACTGCACCACTAATTGCAATAAAACACTGACTATTAATCAAGCGGATTAATGAAAAAATTAATTCCTGTTTTTCTATTGTTCTTATTGGTTATGCCTTTAATAAATCAATATGATCTATATCAGGTTTTAAAGCTAAAAACATTTGACGCTTTGATCCCAGAAAAAGAGCCTTCGGGTTATTTTACTATTTTAAATATCACAGAAAATGATATAACTAGAGAGGGCGGTTATCCTCTATCTAGGCAAAGACTCTCAAAAATACAGATAGAATTATTACAAAAGGGAGCGATAGGTGTAGGTTGGGTGGTCGCCTTTCCACAACCAGACCGTTTTGGTGGCGATGAAGAGTTTGCGCAGGCATTGAGTTATGCTCCGAGCATTCTTGCCATGTTTGAGCATGACAACAACCAATATCCACAAACAACAGGAACCGTCATTCTAGGAAACGACAAGGGTGGAATAAAAGCAACAGGTGTTGTTGAAAACATACCAATACTTAGGGATAGCGCATCTCAAGGTATAGCAGTTGCACGAACAGAAGTAGATTCGTTAGTAAGAAGATTGCCATTATTATTAAGGACTCCTGATGGTTGGGTTCCTGCTTACGGAACCGAAGTTTTGAAGATTCTAGCAGGGGCTAACACCTATGTCATCAAAACAAATGAAAATGGTTTAGAGCAAATAAGAGTTAAGGGTTTACCACCTGTTTCGGTGGATTCTTTAGGTAGGAAATGGATCAGTTGGGTGGATACTCCGCAAACCGATTTAAAAGAAATGGATGTTGAGGGCAAGTTTGTTTTTGTGGGATTTACAGCAAAAGGCATTATGCCTCAATTGTCCGTTCCAAATGGCAGGCTTTTAGAGCCACATAAAATACAAGCAGCATTAGCAGAAAGCGTATTAATACAAGATAGTCCATATGTTCCTGATTATGCAATTGCTTTAGAAGTAGGTATATTTGTTATTACAGTTGCCTTAATTTGGTTTCTGTTAAACGCATTAGGGATAACCTTGGGTTTGGTATTATTTTTCTTTGTAATGCTTTTAACGGGTTATTATGGTTATTGGACTATACAACAAGGTATTTTAATAGATGTTACATGGTCTTTAATTTCACAATTTATAACAGGTTCTACTGCTTTTTATTTAAGATTTAGAGAACAGTACAAGCTTAGGCAAGAAATAAAAAAACAATTTGAACATTATCTTGATCCTAGGCAGGTTAAAGAATTACAAAAAAATCCTAGTTTATTAAAGTTAGGAGGAGAAAAAAGATATGCTACCTTCTTATTTACTGATGTTAGGGGGTTCACCTCAATGTCTGAGTCATTACCACCAGAAGATGTTACATACATTATAAATAAAGCTTTAACTGCACAACAAAAAGCGGTACAAAAACACGAAGGTATGGTCGATAAATACATAGGTGACGCAATGATGGCAATATTCAATGCGCCTTTGGATCAATCGGATCACGAAACAAAAGCGGTCAACTGTGCTTTAGATATAATAGAGAACATGAAAGAGTTAAACGAAGAGTTTGAGCAAAAAGGATTGCCACCGATTGCAATAGGTATTGGGATTAACAGTGGCGAGGCGGTTATAGGAAATATGGGAAGTGAGTCTCGTTTTGATTATACTGCCATAGGAGATGCGGTAAATACAGGAGCAAGATTAGAGTCAGCAACAAAAGAGGCGGGGTTTGATCTTTTGATAGGGGAAAACACAGCAATGTTTAATAAACACAATGATTTTAAGTTTGTTAATGAAATATCTGTAAAAGGCAAAAAAGAGCCTTTGAGGGTATATACAAAGATTTTATAATGGGTTTTCCATTTGAAATAATAACTATGCTTGGCTCTACATTACTTAGTAGTCTTTTAAGCATATGGTCGCAAAGTAGAAAAGCAAAAGAAGAACAACAAAAACTTCTTATTACAAGAGGTGAGTTTGAAATGAAAGCTCGTAAACAATCCTTAGACCAAGGATTAAAAGATAAAGGATTTGCTTGGACAAGAAGAATAATAGCACTGACTGCTATATTTGCGATTGTTCTTTTACCAAAACTTGTAGCAGTGTTTTATCCAATGGTTGATGTAACAGTTGGGTATACAAATTGGCAACCTGGATTTTGGTTTTTGAAAGAAGGTAGAGAGGTTTTTGAGTGGGTTACATTTCAAGGACTTGTTATTACACAGTTAGACACAAATTTAGTATCAGCTATTATTGGAATGTATTTCGGTGGTAGTTTAGTTAAAAGGTAGAGAAATAATATGCCATTAAGAAAATATGTTTTTAGAGCAGGAATCAACAAGGAAGGCACTAATTATAGCAATGAGGGCGGTTGGTTTGATGCAGATAAAGTTAGATTTAGAAAAGGTAGACCTGAAAGAATAGGCGGTTGGCAGAAATATTCTAATGATACATTTATTGGAACATGCAGAAAAATATATCCTTATAAAGCTACTAATGGAGATACCTTTGTTATATTAGGTACACATCAAAAACTTTATAATTTAAGTGGAGATGTTTATTACGACATAACACCAATAAGAGCAACTACTTCTGCTGGTGATGTTACTTTTGCAGCAACAAATGGTTCTACAACAATTACTGCAACAGATACCAGTCATGGAGCTGTAGAGGGAGACTTTGTAACTTTTTCAGGAGCTGCTACCTTGGGTGGAAACATAACAGCATCTGTTTTAAATCAAGAATATCAAATTGACTCTGTTCCAAGCGCAAATACATACACTTTTACAGCTACCGCTACCGCTAATGCTAGTGACAGTAATAATGGTGGGAGTAGTGTTGTTGGCGCTTATCAATTAAATTCTGGATTAGATGTTTATGTTCGTGGTACTGGTTGGGGATTAGATTCATGGGGGGGTGGAACTTTTGGTTCTGCTGGTGATTTAGGTTTTTCTAACCAATTAAGATTGTGGTCGCTTGATAACTTTGGAGATGATGCAATAGTTAATCCTAGAAATGGAGGCATTTTCTTTTGGGATAAATCAGATGGATTAACAACAAGAGCTGTTAATTTAACAGCAGAGTCAGGTGCTAGTGATGTTCCTACAAAATGTTTACAAGTTATGACATCAGATGTAGACAAACATGTAATAGCTTTTGGAGCAAATGCCATTGGTTCTTCTGATATTGATCCATTATTGGTTAGATTTTCAGATAGAGAAAGTGCGGTTGATTGGACTCCAACAGCAACAAACCAAGCAGGCGGAGTACAGTTATCTCAAGGATCAACAATTATTGGTGCTTTAAGAACAAGGCAAGAAATATTAATTTGGACTGATGCTGGAATTGTTGCTATGCGTTTTGTAGGTGAGCCTTTTATATTTTCTTTTACAGAAGTAGCAGAAGGACCAAGTTTAATTTCGCCTAATGCAGCAGCAACATCTAACAATAGAGTTTACTTTATGGATCGTAATGGATTTTATGTCTATTCAGGTTCAACCGAAAGGGTTCCATGCACTGTTTTAGATTATGTTTTATCTGACTTAAACCAAGATCAAGCGTATAAAGTATTTGCAGCTTCAAATGATAGCGTAAATGAAGTCATGTGGTTTTATCCTTCTGGCACAAGCACTGAAATAGATAAATATGTTTTATATAACTATTTAGAACAAACGTGGTCTATAGGAACAACAACAGATAATTTTGTAAGAACGGCTTGGGATGAAGCAACAATATATGAATATCCTATTGCAGCAAGCAAAAATGATAGCAGTTCTAATACTAATTATATATACAGCCATGAAATCGGACATGGAGATGGAAGCGATTCATTTACTGCTTATATAGAATCTAGTGATTTTGATTTAGAGCCTGATGGCGAAAGCTTTACATTTATATCTAAGTTAATACCTGATGTAGAGTTTAGAGATCAACAAAGCACAAGCGATACTGTAACCTTTACAATTAAAGGCAGAGACTATCCTTTGCAAGAATTATCAACATTACAAACAATTAATGTAACCCCTAACTCTACATTTGAAAATACTAGAGCTAGAAGCAGGCAAGCAGCTTTAAAAATATCTAACTCTTCTAGCGATTATGGTTGGCGTTTAGGTGATCTTAGACTACAAATTAGACCAGATGGTAGAAGATAATGATTGATATTAAAACAATAGCATTGCCTTTAGCTAGTGGTGATTATGACTCTAATAATGAAGCTTTAACAAGAAGAACAATTGAGCAAGCAATAGAATCCTTGAATGTTAAAATAGTAACAATACAAAGGATGCAATCAACAACAACAAGCAAAGCATCTAAACGGCATCAATTTTTATTAATGGGAATGAAACATGGCTGATGATTTAAAAGTGTTAGGTCAAGTAGACCCATCAGCAACAACAACAACAACTTTATATACTGTGCCTGATATGACACAGACAACTGTTAGCTCTATTGTGGCAGCAAATAGAACAGGTTCAGCAATAACATTTAGGTTAAGTGTTCATGTAGCTGGTGCAGGAGCTGATGATAAACAATATTTATATTACGACAAATCTGTTGCAGCAAATGATTCTTTTGCAATAGTTTTGGGAATAACATTAAATCAAACAGACGTAGTTAAGGTATATACAAGCGCAGTTGATATGAGCTTTAATATATTTGGCTGCGAAACCAAAGAGGAAAGATAGTGGCAGAAAAAGAAGGAAGATATTTAGGCAAAAGAAATGAAGAGTTAGAAGCTCTTTATTCTGAATTAAATTCTCTTGATAGAACTACAAAACAAGGAAGAAAAGATTTAAATGCAGTTTCTCGTGAAATAAGACAAGCAAAAACAGACCGCATTCTTTCTGGATTGAGAGGCATGTTTTCTCGTAAGTATCCTGTTCCAGCAGGAGCTTCAGGCGCTGCATCAACAATGGGATTTATGATGCCTGAAATGCCTGAGCCTAAGCCACGTTTATTAGCAGCAGAAGCTATGCCTTCAATTGAAGAAATTACAGTAAGCGCCCAACCAAGAATGCCATCATTAGAAGAGATTACAGTTAGTGCAGAAAAAAGACCTATGCCTCCACAAAAACCAGCATTCAATGTTGCTTCTAAACTGGGTAGAAATCAATTAAAAAGTTTGCAAAAAAGAGTAGCTAGAATGAGAAGAAATCCAGACGCATATGTAAGGAATCCTGATTATGCTATTGAATTTTTGCCTGATTATTTACAAGAAAAATATAGAGATGAACTTATGCAATTAGCAGGACAATACGCAGGGGGCGGATTAATGGACATAAAACAACAGACACAAAATGTAGCAGCACAGGGTCGCTATGGAGACTCAATGCTAATGCACGTTAATCCAGCAGAAGTGCGTGGGTTATCACAAGTCATGCCTTTAACAGTAAATCCAGAGACAGGACAGCCTGAAGCTTTTCTTCCTTTCTTAGCACCTTTAGCAGGAAGTTTATTAGGAGGTAGTTTTTTAGCTGGAGTTGGCGGTATGAGCGCTTTAACTGCATCAGCACTAGGATCAGGATTGGCTCAATGGGCAGCAACAGGTGACTTTAAAAAAGGATTATTAGCTGGCATAACAGGTGCTGGTGTAGCTAAAGCATTAGAAGGTGCGTCAGCAGCATCAGATGCAGCAGGAGCAGCAGATGCAGCAGCAGGATCGCAGGTAGCAACAGGAGCAGCAGGAACATCAGGGGGTACAGTAGGAACATCATTTGATCCACTTATAGCAGCAGATGTTTCATCTCCAATTTCAGTAGGAACAACCGCAGCAGCAGAGGCTGCATCACCAAACCAATTACAAAATATTTTTTCAGGCGGAGTTGAAGAAGGCTTGGGTAATTTAGCAACTGGTTTTACTGACCCATTAGCATTGACAGCAATGTATAGCGGAATGGCTCCAACTGCAATGATGGAATCTGAAGAAGCATATTTAGAAAATATGAGAAGAATGCAAGAAGAAGAGGAAGAAAGCAGACGACAAAATTTCTTAAACACACCTGAGCCTATATTATATAGCGCTGGCGGTGGCTCAACAAATATGGACCCATCGGTTCAAGCAGATATTGAATTATTATCAATGATGGCTGATGGCGGAAGAACTGGGTATAGAAATGGTGGACCAATGGGTATGCCTGATTTTAATAATTTTTCAGGAGATCAACAAAGGTTTACACCAGCAAGACAAATTTATGCAGTTAATCCAGATTTTTTAGCTGGGTTTGCTCCAGAAACAATGTATTTTCAACCAAACACATTGAACCAACCAGCAACAGCAACAACAACAGGTGGAGCGCCAGTCCTTGAAGATACTTACGAAGGAAGCAAAGGCGGTTTTGGTGGCGTTCAAGCAATGATAGCACCAACAACAACCATTAATCCTTATGAGCAGTTTACTGGTTCAGCTCCTGCTGGATTAGAGTTTGTTCAACCAGAGGTTGCCCCTATTCCAGATGTTCCAGTAGACACACCGCCACCAGTTACCCCACCTACTACTCCACCCACTACTCCACCTGTGCTTCCTCCTGACTTCCCTCCTATTAATTGGGATGACATTCTTGGCGATATAGATTTGCCTAATATTAATTTTGATGACATTGGCATTGATTATCCGTTTAATTTTGATATGAATACAACAATGCCTAATGTAGATATGCCTATGGTAGATACCCCTATGGTAGACATGCCTGTTAACGAAGATATTGATTATTCTAATTTTATGGATTTTTATAAGAACCAACCAAATATAAAATTGCCATTATCAGAATCAAATATGGTTCCAGACAATATTCCACTTATGCCTGATACACCTATGGATATGCCTATGAATATTCCAGAAATGTTGTCTCCAGAGATGCCAATGCCAATATCATTGGCTCCTGAAACCAATCAAATTATGGCAGACCCAAATGTTTCACTTCCATTTCAAGAAGAAATAGATCGGTTAAATAATCGTATTCGTATTGATGATAGTCCTGTTTTTGTTGATCCTTTAAATATGAAACCACCTAGCATTGAAGAGGTTTTAGATGATGATGAAGTTATTCTAAGAGAAGAAATAGTTTCTCGTCCTGAGCCAGAATCTAAAAGAAAAGTTGGAAGAAAAAAAAGAATAGGAAGAGGTGGAAGAGCAGTAGGCGGAAGCACTGACTCAGAATCTATGCTTATTGAGATAGTACAGAAAGACCCACTAGCATCAGAAGTTGTTCAGTTTGTTTTAGGAAATTCTGACAACCAAGAAGTTATTCCTGCTTTTGTTGAAAAATATGGCAATGAATTATTTTTACAACTAAGAGAAGCTGTCTTACAAGAGTTGGCTCCAGATGCACAAACAGAAGGTTTGATTGAGGGAGTTGGCAATGGTGGAATGGATGACGATATTAATGGAATAATTGGAGATAAAGAAAAAATAGCAGTGTCTCAAGATGAGTTTATTATTCCTGCTGATGTTGTTTCTATGTTGGGTGATGGCAGTTCTCAAGCTGGATCAGAAGAACTTTACGGCATGATGGATAGAGTAAGGCAAACTAAAACAGGAACAACTGAACAAGCGCCTAGACTTGCTAATAAAGGAGGTTTGTTGCCAGCATGAATGAAGTAGCAGCTAAAGAA
>CAACVF010000284.1_pt1 | contig 10177 bp, 18 predicted proteins | sample 2381781 | NCBI WGS metagenome assembly CAACVF01 (sample SAMEA5211967, study PRJEB30684) | marine metagenome | biome: Marine; feature: Epipelagic; material: Water | collected 2015-10-15 | depth 60 m | reverse complement strand
AGAGTTCAAATGTCTCCAACATTAGAGGGTGGAAAAATTAAAGGTGTTAAAGATGCACCAGAAGAGAGACGTAGAGAACAAAGTAGACGTGTTGGTTTACCTGGTATGATACAAAAATTAGGTGGTAAAGGTTCTAGCAAAGTTGCAGGTAGATTAGCAAAAAGAGGGTATGGCGCTGCGAAAAAATGATCAGAGTTTTACTTGTAATTTTATTATTATCGGTATCAATTAAAGCTTTAGCTGAAACAAATACTGTAAGTTCTACTGTTGTTACAAATAATACACCACCTACAGCCAATTCACCCAGTGTTGTTGTAAACAATTCTGATGTTTGTAAGACGGCAGTAGCGGGCGCCGTTCAAACCCAGATCTTGGGTATTAGTAGCGGGATTACCGTCACTGACGAAAACTGTGAAAGAATAAAATTAGCAAGATCCTTGTATGCTTCAGGAATGAAAGTGGCATCTGTGTCAATATTATGTCAAGATCCAAGAGTTTGGGATTCAATGGCCATGGCAGGTACCCCGTGCCCATACATGGGTTCTATTGGTGAAGATGCTGAAACTGGCTGGAAAGAAAACATGGATATGATTCCAGAAGGCAGTGTAGTTTATGCAAAATGGAATGATGAAATAAGTAAAATACAAGTTCTAGAAGGAGTCAAGAGTGATAAGAGTAGATTGGCAGAGTTTGTTCTCGCTGGTATTCTTTTGCACTGGGGCGTTTTTACCTTTCTCCCTTAGAGCTGAATGTCCAGTAACTGCTTCTGGAGTTTGTACTCCTGGAGTAGAAGAAACAATTGTAATTACAGAAACAGAATCAATTGAGTATGAAGCTGATGGTCATACAGTAACTACAACTACAACGACAGATACCACAACAGTAACAGTAACCAACGAGGATTCTGGTGATATTCTTGACGGTAACAATAATTTTGTATCTTCTAGTAAAGAAGGAGATATGGATATTGATTGGGGTGGTCAAGGTCCTGCTAGTATGCCTTCAGGTAATTCTTGTTATGAATTAGGCTCAGATAAATGTGCACAAATTACTGGATCAGGTAATTCAACGTCGACACAAGGTGTGAGTGGAATGGGAACCACTTTTATACAGACTGTAGATATATCCTCACTTGATATAAAAAATGGAGGCAGAACAAACTATTCTATTAAAGTAGATAAAAGAGACGCAGATGATCGTATTTATATGCACATCACAGGAAAAAATGGCAATACAAGTGTCTTTTCAGGAACAGATATACTGTCAGAGTCAGGAGTAAGTAGTGGCTATCAAGAGTATACAAATGGTTTTGATTTTGCAGGAACAATTACAAAATTAATTATAGAGGTAGGTGGACGTGATATATCTTTAGCGATTGGACCGCTCTTTGATGATGTACGTGTAAACGTACTTTACAACGTCGTATCAACTATAATTACACAACAGATTACTACAATAGAAATGTGGATTGCATATGGTGGCAGCACAGAAACTGAAGTTATAGATATTGTAGAAAATATTTTTGAACACAATGATGTCGTAATTGATACACCACAAGATGATTTTTTCTTTGAACCAGAGTTTGATGAACCAGAAATGGAGGTATCTTATGAAACTGTAGAGATGGAAATGGAGATGGATTATCAAATGGATTTTGAAATGGAAATGCCCGTTATGGAAGTAGAGTTTGAGATGCCAGAAATTACTGTTGAAGAAGTTAATGTAGCTTCAGTTGAGTTAGAGATGGAGATGGAACTAGAGATGGAAATAGAAATGCCTGATTTAGAATTACCTGAACCAGATATGGAGATGCCAGAAATGGATATGGAAATGCCTGAACCAGATATGGAGATGCCAGAGACAGAGCCCGAAATGACAGAAGAGATTGAAGTTGCACCAGAACCAGATACAATGGAGCCTGAAGTAGAAGCTGAACCAGAAATGGAGGAGACAGCAAATGAAACAGAACCAGAGCCAGAATCTGAACCCGAAGTTGAGGCTGAGCCAGAACCCGTGGATGAAGCTTCTGAAGAAGATACTACAGAACCTGAAGCTGATACGGAAGAGGAGCCTGAGCCGAAAGAGAGCGTTTCAGAGGCTGAGGAGAATGAAGAGCAACCAGAAGATATGGAAGAACCAGAGGATAAGGGTAAAGCCGAAGAAAAACCTGTAAAAAAACCTGAGTCAAAAAAAGAAAAAGCAGCTAAAAAAATTGTAAAGAAGATGGGTGATAAAGGTAGATATGATTCATCAAATCAGTTAAAAACTTTAATTGTGATGCAAGTTTTAGGTGACACAAAAACCTTTTTTGAATCACAAAAACAATTGGAGGATCGACTAGATTTCTTTACAGACTATATGATGCCAGATGCAGAAATACAAAACAACAATACCGCACAGTGGTATTTATTTGGTGGAAGTGATGGCTTGATGAATGATATGATAGATTTACAATGGCAGAAGTAGAATTACCAGGCGGAATAAAATTTAAAGGTGGCAAGATTTTTGTCATACTTACAGCGTTAACTACAGCTGGTGGAGCACTATGGGGTGGCTTTGAATTTTACAAAGATTATCTCACAATGAAAGAACAGATACAAGAATACGTAGCACCAGACCTATCTGGCTTTGATAAAGATATAGCTGTTATGAAAGAAGAAATGGACAGCAAGACTGATCTAATACAAACAGAAGTAGAAATGCTTATGTCTGAAATGGAAATGATGATGCAAGAAATTAGACTTGTGGCAGATGTAGCTAATGAATTAAAAAACGATTTACGACAAGATGTCAGAAGAGTAGAGAAAATTGTTAATGACGTAGAGCAACAAGTTAAGATTGACTCCAGAGAAAATTCTGCAGATCTAAAACATACAAGCAGTGAGATTGAGGCAAACATGGAAGAATTAAAAGATGATCTGGAAGCAGCCATGATTGTGCTACAAGAAAAAATAGATAAGCAAATAAAATCTGCATTATCTAATCCTTTATCACAGATGAAGTAATGGCCAAAACGCCTTCTAACGAATACTTTACACCAGTCAAAAAAAGGACTAGTATAGGTCGTTCTTCACGCACTAGGCCAAAGAATAAAAACAAAAGACGTCAATATGTTAAATACAGGGGGCAAGGATGACTAAATTATGTCCAAGAGGTAAAGCTGCAGCTAAGCGTAAATTTAAGGTTTATCCTAGCGCATATGCTAATGCCTATGCTTCTAGAATATGTGCTGGTAAAATAAAAGACCCAAGTGGTAAAAAAAGAAAAGATTTTAAAGGTCCAAAAAGAGCTATGGGCGGAGTTATAGATTTTAATAAACTTTCACAGCAACGTAAAAAAGTATCTGCTATGAACAAAGGTGGAATGGCTAGAGCTTGCGGTGCTATAATGGAAAGCAAAAGAAAAATAACTAAGTTTAGTTAATGGCTAAAAGTGGTCTTGATAAATGGTTTGCTCAAAAATGGGTAGACATAGGCAGCAAGAAAAAAGATGGATCTTTTTCTAAATGTGGAAGATCAAAACAAAAAGCAGATGCTAAACGTAAATATCCTAAATGTGTTCCTCTTGCAAAAGCAAGACGAATGAGTGAAGGACAACGAAAATCTGCAGTACAAAGAAAAAGAAGTAAAGCACAAGGTGTTGGTGGTAAACCAACAAATGTTAAAACATTTGCAAAAGCTTCTGGTGGATTAATATCTAATAGCAGAAGAGCTGGAGCAGCTGTAAGAGGTTTTGATTTCAAAGGTGTCTTTTAATGCCTTTAAATCAAAAAGGCAGAAAGATAATGAAATCAATGAAAGGTACCTACGGTAAAGATGCTAAAGCTGTTTTCTATGCATCAAAAAACAAAGGAGTAATAAAAGGTGTTGAAAAGAAAAGATCCAAAAAAGGGAACAGGAAAAAAACCTAAAGGTAGTGGAAGACGTCTCTATACTGACGAAAACCCTCGTGATACTGTGGGTATTAAGTTTGCTACTCCTAGTGACGCCAGGTCAACAGTTGCGAAAGTTAAAAAAATTAATAAACCGTTTGCTAGAAAAATACAAATCCTAACAGTGGGGGAGCAAAGAGCTAAAGTTATGGGTAAGTTAGAAGTAGCAAGTATATTTAGAAAGGGTAAAGATGTCATTAGAAGAGGAAGTAAAAAAAGACGTACGTAGATGGTCTGAAATTTATTTAGAAGTTCCTAATGTTCATTTAGGAGGTTATCCAGCATGTCCTTTTGCAAAAAAAACTTGGACAGATAATAAGGTTGTCGTAGGAGTAAAGAGAAAACACAAATGGTATAAATCAGAATTAAATGGTTATTTGAAGCACCTTGATTTTAGTGTTCATGAGCTATTGATATTTTGTGACCCCTACTTTAATTACAGTCTTGAAGATTTTCAAACGGCGATAGATGAGTACAATTATTGGTATAATAAAAAAGATATATTTTTTATGGGTTTTCATCCCAGCAACCCAGCAAACGAGGAGGAGCAAGAGTTCCTCGTCACTCCAAATGGGAGCACCCCGATTATAGAAGACAGCCTCAACTACTCTATGATGTTGGCACAAAAGTTCTCGCAATTACAAGAAGCTTCTGATAAACTACACAAAGCTGGTTACTATAAGAAGTGGCCAAAAGGGTATTATCGAGACGTCGTGGTATCTAGGGCTAAAACATATAAACGAATATTCGGAGGTCGACATGATGGGTAAAAAGAAAATGGCCATGAAACGTGGTGGCAAAGTTAAAGGTAAGAAGAAAGCTGTAAAAAAACGTGGCGGCGGCATGATGGAAAAAGCTATGGGTGGTGCAATATCACCTCGTAAGAAAATGGCTATGGGCATGATGGGCGGCGGTATGGCTGGCAAGAAAAAATCTGCTATGAAAAAAGGCGGTATGGCTGGTAAGAAAAAAGCTGTCAAAAAACGTGGCGGCGGAATGATGAAGAAAAAATAGATGCCAACTTATGCATCAACAGCTGCTTTTGATTTAGCTATAGATGATATAGCTGAAGAGGCTTATGAACGTTGTGGTTTGCAAATACGTGGTGGATACGATTTGCAGACTGCAAGACGTTCTTTAAATATTTTATTAGCAGAGTGGGCAAACAGAGGGTTAAATCTTTGGACAATACAATTACAAGAAAAAACAATTACAGCTAATACAACAAGTGTTTCAGGAACAAGTTTATTTGGATCTAATGCAAATGATAGTCAACAAATAGTTGATATTACAGATGTAGTTTTAAGGGACAGTAGTAATAATGATTTTGCTGCTACTTCAATTAGTAGATCTACTTATTTTAATTTTACAACTAAAACAACCAGCGGAAGGCCAACTCAATACTATTTTGAACGTACGATAAACCCAACACTATTTCTATATCCCGCAGCAGATGTAGCTTACACTCTAAAATATTATGCTCTTGTTCGGATGTTTGATGCTGGCGACTACACAAATAATGCTCAAATCCCTTTTCGTTTTCTTCCATGTATGACCGCTGGTTTAGCTTATTACATTAGTATGAAAAAAGCTCCAGAAAGAATTGGAACATTAAAACAAATTTATGAAGATGAATTTCAAAGAGCTGCTGATCAAGACGGTGAAAGAACTAGTTTGTTTCTTACTCCTAAAACTTATTTACCTAGTATTTAATGTCTAAGTTTGCATCTGGTAAGTTTGCAAAAAGAATATCTGATAGATCAGGTATGGCATTTCCATATAATGAAATGGTTGAAGAGTGGACTGGTGCACGAGTCCATACAAGTGAATATGAGCCTAAACACCCACAATTAGAACCTAGACCAATAGTTCAGGATCCTCAATCCCTACAGTTTGCAAGATCTCAAATAGCTAATTCAACATGTTTTGTAGGATTAATAGGAGTTAATACAAATAGATTTGCTAGTGTTGGAATGCAACCAAAAACTCAATCAAAAGAGACTAGGTTGTCAACTAAAGCAGGAAATGTTACAGTGAGCACATCATGACCGATTATTCTGATCTTTTATCTAATGTAAGAAACTATACTGAAACAGATTCATCTGTTTTATCAGATTCAATTATTCAAGAATTTATAAATTCTACAGAAGATAAACTTAGAAGAACAGTCGACTTAAATTATTACAGAAGATATGACACTGCTGATCTTACAATTAACAATCCCTTTTTACCTTTACCATCAGATTGGGAAGCAACAAGATACATACAATTAATAGATGGTTCAAATAATAGAACTTTCTTGATACAAAAAGATATTTCGTTTATGAACGAATATGCGCCAAATAGAACGTCAACTGCAGCAGCTACTCCCAAGTATTATGCTGTTTACGATAATGACACTCATATGTTGGCACCAACCCCGAACGCTGCATTAACTGTAGAGCTCGCATACACGTATAAGCCACCTGTATTATCCAGTACGACAACATCAAATTGGGTAAGTCAGAACGCTCCAAACGTGCTATTATATGGTTGTGTCTTAGAGGCACTTGGATACTTGAAAGGTCCAGCCGATATGATACAATACTATGATAAAATGTATAATCAGTCTGTACAGGCTCTAGCCACATATGAGATGGGGCGTGACCGTAGAGACGAATTTCGAGATGGCGTTATTCGTATCCCTCTCGAGTCAAGGAACCCATAGGAGATTATTATGGCAATTACTCAAGCTGTAGCAAACAGTTTTAAAGTGGAGATCCTGAAAGGCCTACATAACTTTACGGCTACGACGGGGAATGCTTTTAAACTAGCGCTATATGACAACGAAGCAACATTAAGTAAATCAACAACCGCTTTTCAACAAACTGATGAAGTAGCGGCTTCAGGCACTTACGCTGAAGGTGGAGGTGCATTAACCTCTGTTACTCCAGTTTTATCCAGTGATACTGCTGTTTGTGATTTTACTGATATATCATTTACAAGTGCAACAATTTCTGCACAAGCAGCTGTTATTTATAACAGTTCGACTGTATCTGGTTTAACTACAAACGCTGCTGTCGCTGTTCTAGATTTTGGTGCTGTTAAAACTTCAACATCAGGTACGTTTACAATATCGTTTCCTGCTGCTGAGGCAACTGCTGCAATTTTAAGAATAGCATAAGGAGATAGAAAATGGCCACTGTCCAAGGATGGGGCCGACAGACTTGGAACTCAGGTGCATGGAATAGCTTTGCACCTGTTAGTGCTACAGGTAATGGCCTCTCTTCATCTCTAGGATCGCTTACACTTACAGGTGATAGTAATCTTACCCTTACGGGGATAGGGTTAACTTCGTCTTTAGGTACAGCGGTTGGAACAGGTGTTGCAGAGGTCAGTCCAACTGGAAATAGTATAACATCCTCATTAGGGACTTTATCAATTACAGGAACATCAGCAGTTACCGCTTCAGGTAACGCTCTTACATCATCTATAGGTGATGAAAGTGTAGATACATTATTTCAATCAGGTTGGAACAGAGGTGTTGCTGGTGATAGTGGTGTTACTATTGGTTGGTCAGATAACCTTTGGGGAACCACACAACAAACCTACGGACTAACAGGAGTACAAGGAAGTATTTCTACTGGATCTGCTGTAGCTACTGCAGATTTTAGTATTACTGTTACAGGTAATGGTCTTACTTCTGCCACTGCTACACCTAATACTTCTGTATTTGTAACTGGTGTTTCCTCTACCTCTTCAATTGGAACTTTCTCTATTTCAGGTGACTCACAACTAACTATTGTTGCTGCAAGTGAACCAGAATTAGACATATCTGTAGGTCAAACAACTGTTGCAATTGGTAAAACAGCTTTCCCATCAGGTAACGTAATTACACCTAGTCTTGGTACTTTTACACTTACTGGTGATGCAAATGTTACACTTACAGGCATAGCTACTACCTCATCTTTAGGAGATGAAACAATATCTGGTAATGCTCCTGTTACGGCGACAGGTAATGAATTAAGCTCGGGCATAGGTCAAATTAGTTTCCAAGGAGATGTTGCTCCAACTATTAGTGGTAATAATTTAACATTATCTCTTGGAGAAGAGTCGCAAGAAACAACTTATGAAATACCTGGTGTATCAGCTACAATGAACACTGGGACTTTGACAGTTGTAGGAACTTCATCTTTGACACTGACTGGAGTTTCTGGTACAAGTGCCACTGGTACTCTACAAGGGACCTTCTGGTCAGAAGTAGATGACTCAAACAGCGATATTAGTTGGACAGAAGTTCATAAGGCTGCATAAAAGTTTTGACAAACTTTAAAATAATCATTAAGTTTTAAATTAGGAGATTAAATGAGTTCAACATATTCAACAAGTTTAAGAATAGAGCTTCAGGGCACTGGTGAAAACTCAGGTACTTGGGGTACTATCACAAACAATAACTTTTCTCAATCTTTAGAGTTTTCAATTGCTGGTGTTGTAAACGTTGCTTGTGGAGATAATGCAGTTACAACTTTAACAAATGCAGATGGACCTCAATCTCAAGCTAACAACCAAGCTAGAAACGCACACATAAGATTAACGGGAGCACATGGGGCTGTAAGAATAGCTCAATTCCCAGCTACACAAAAAATTTATTTAATTACAAACGCAACAACAGATTCTGGATCTTCTGGTCCTTACGCAATGACAGTAAGACTTGGAGCTTCTGGTAATACTTTATCAATAGAAAATGGTGCTACTAGATTAGTGGCTACAGATGGAACAAACTGGTATGATGTTTTTGCAGGACCAGGCACAGTAACTGCTCCTGTAGACTTAAATGGTCAAACATTAACTTTAGACGCTGATGCAGATTCAACAATTTCAGCTGCTTCAGATGATGTTATTACATTTAAAGTTGCAAACGAAAATCAAATAACATTGTCAGATGGAGCCTTATCTCCCTCTACAACAAACAATATTGATCTTGGAACTTCATCATTAGAATTTAAAGATGCTTTTTTTGATGGCACAGTTCGTATGGATGCAATAGGGTTTGGAACTACCTCAATGACATTACCTACTGGTGATGGATCTTCAGATCAATTTATTAAAACAAATGGATCAGGTACTTTGTCTTTTGGAACAGTATCAACAACAACTGCTTTAGACGATATTGCAACAGGTGATGCTGCATCTAACTTGGCTACAAGTGCTGGTAATATTACAATAGATGCTCAAGGAAATGACACTGATATTATATTTAAAGGGACTGATAATACTGCAGATATTACTATGCTTACTCTTGATGGCAGTGATGCGGGTAAAGCCACATTCAATGCAGGCGGTGTATTTGGTGGATCTTTATTACCCTCCGCAGATGATACACACGACTTAGGTTCTTCTACTGCTCAGTGGAGAGACATATATACGGGTGACTTAAACTTAAATAATACTAAGACTAGAGATAATGAAGTAGATGGAACAAGAGGACATTGGACTATTCAAGAGGGGGATAAAAACCTCTTTATTTTAAATAGATTAAGTGGTAAAAAATATAAATTTAACTTAGAGGAGATTGTATAATGGCACTAATAGTAGGGGGCACAACAGTTACAGGTTCAACTTCGTTAACTTCATCAACATTGTCAGGAGCATTACCTGAAATAGATGGATCAGCTTTGACTAATTTACCAGGGCCCGACTCAGGACAAGTAGGATCTGGATATGCACAAGTTGGATATGATGCAGTAGGATCTGTAGGATTATTTAAAATGGGTGATCAATTTAGTGGTAGAAGTAAAGGTCAAACAATAGCTGGAAGTCAATTAAATCCAACTTCAGCTGGACACACAGCTCAAGGAAATACTGTAAGTGGCACATGGTCTTGTATGGGCGCAGCTAGTAACTCTAATAATAATACAAATACTACTGTATTTAGGAGGCAGTCATAATGTCAATAACACCACTAGCAGTACAAAACCCTAAATGGGTAACAGTAAAAAATGAAAATCTTGAAGAAGTTCAAGCGATAAATGTTGAAGTTAAATGGTCCCACCTCGGTACTGTTGATAATCAAGATTTTACTCTTTTTACAGCTACATCATTTGACTCGGAACAGCATGGTAAAGATCTATATGCTGCGTTAGTCAATGGTGATTATGGCGACATAGCTGCTGAATAGTTTTTTTAATTTTTAATTATTGTCAAGAAAACTTTTTAAAAAAGTTCTGTTGATTTCAATCAAAACATGTTTACATTAGGTTCTCACCA
>CAACVF010000327.1_pt1 | contig 10192 bp, 18 predicted proteins | sample 2381781 | NCBI WGS metagenome assembly CAACVF01 (sample SAMEA5211967, study PRJEB30684) | marine metagenome | biome: Marine; feature: Epipelagic; material: Water | collected 2015-10-15 | depth 60 m | reverse complement strand
TTTTGGGAGCAGGTATAACTGCAAGCTCAATCAGTCCTTCTAACTTTGTTACTGCGACCGATGTTAATACAACAGTTGATTCTGTAACAACTAGGGACAAACAATTATTCGTTTCAGCAAATAGAGGCAACGATGCCACAGGAACTCGAAACTCTACAACCAAACCCTATGCGACTTTCGCAGGTGCTTTAGCCGATGCAGTCTCAGGTGATACTATTCACTTTTTTGATGGTTTATTTATCACAGAAGGAACTACAACAACATCTTTAAACGAATTAAATTTAGTTTTAGAAGATTTTGTTTCTTTACCCAAAATAGTTTTTACTGGATTTACTTTAAGAATCAAGGGGACAGGAGCTTTGCAAACTATTGGAACAACTGCAGGAGATGCAATAGATATGACAAGTGGCTCAGGTCTTCTTGTTTTAGATAATTTAAGGGTCTATGGCTTAAAGCTTAATGGCAATGTAAGTGCTAGGGTGGATAACTCAGATATTTATGAAACAATCGAATTAGTTGGAACTTCAGGTGGTAGTGGTAAATTTTTCAATAACTGTATAATAAGAACAACAGGAAGTGATTCGTGCGTAAATGGAACTGAAAGTCCTCAAAATATAACTTTCAATAATTGCATCTTGGATTCAAGTTCCTCAAGTAATAATACAGTCTCGTTTACTAACACAACAACTGCTCCTTCCTTTGTATTTTTCAAAAGTTGTTTGATTAAAGTAAACTCAAGTTATAATGCCTTCCATAAAACAAGCTCAAACACTAGCATTACATTATATTTCGTAGGAGGAACAACAGGTATCGCATACTTTGCAAATCCAACTGATTTTACAATTTCAGGAAACTACACTTGCCAAACTTCAGTTAACACAACTCCTTACCAATTTAATTTACAATAATTAATGTCAGACCAAACTAAATTCAATTCACAACTAGAAGTCACTCAAACTGTCACGCTCGGTGGGAGTTTAGATGTTACGGGTACTGCAACATTCAAAGACCAAGTTGCAATCGTTGCAACCAATGACACAGTCTCAATCGTTGCTACAGGAGTTTCCATTACAGCAACAACAACAATTACAGGTAAGGTTGCAATAAGCGGAGACACTTTTACGACAGGAACAGTCACAATCTCAGGCAACATTAACGCTTCAGGAACAGTCACAATCACAGGGGACTTATCTTGCACAAGTTTGCAGTTAATAGGTTCAGATAGATTAACAGATGTTCTGACAAAAACTGAGCAAGTCTATTTTGGCAATATTGCAGGAAATGCAGTAGGGAATTATAGTTGTAGTTTAGCAGGAGTTGTCTTAGCGGATTTCAATGCTATATTAGTTGATACTCCTGACATCTTAAATGATGCCTTCATCGTTCAAGGAGTAGTAACATCAGACGATACAGTTTCTCTAAAACTTCACAATACATCTACCGCAACTGTTGAAGCAATAACTGCAACTTTCAAAGTTGTAGCTTTTCAATTTTCTTAACAATTAATCTTTATATATAATGGCAACAACTAAAGTCACAAACCAACCTAGATCAGCAATAGATGCTCAAGCAATTACTGCTTCTACAACTGCAACCCTCTCTAGCTTAACCAGAGCAATTTATGTCGGAACGGCAGGAAATCTTTCTGTTAAATTTACTTCAGGAGGATCGACAGTAACTTTCAGCAATGTTTCTAATGGTTACCATCCTCTTCAAGTTGAGGTGGTCAACGGAGCAACTACTGCTGATGGCGTAATCGCTTTATTCTAAGATGTCAACCATTTCAGGCATAGGTCTAAATGGACTAGGCTTGGGTTTAAATTCAGGATTCTTAGCAGGTGGCACAATCCCTCTAGGTAAAAGATTCGATAATACAATTGGAGCTTACTCACTCCAAGACATTGGAGCAAACGGAGGAGCAGTTGTTGATGTATTTGATGGAGCAAGCACAACTGTTAGTTATACGGCTTCCCAAATAGCAAACGGAGATCACGCTTCAGGAGCTTCTTCTGATAGATTTGTTTCAAAATGGTATGACCAAAGTGGAAGCGGTAATCATTTAGTTCAAAGCTCAAATAGCGATCAACCTTTAATTTGTGATTCAAGTGGTAATGCAATAACAAATGAAAACGGAGACTACGCAATTTATTTTAATCCTCAAGGATCAGGCACTAGGCACTTTATCCAAAGCTCAACAGGTTACTATCATAAATCTGTTTTTGTAGTTGGAGACCCTCTTAATAATAACGCAGTTCAAAGTGATTTTTGTGCTTTAAATGGTAGAAACGCAAGTTCAGGCTCTTATATATTTATTGCAGGAACGGGTGTTTCTTACGCTATATCTGTTGATGGTAGTGTAGGTGATGTTGGAACTTGGTATCAAAACGGAGCAAGTGGAGTCAATGGAACTAATCTCGGAAATACAGGAGATATATTACACAATACAACTGCCTTACAATCAATTATTTTTGATAGTGGAGACCCTCTTTATGTTTCATATTATATCGGTAGATTTGGTTCAAGTACCCCATATTATTGGAGAGGCTCAATGACTGAAGTTATTATTTACGATGATTACAAAAATGATGACAGAGTTGCAATTAGAGATGACATAAACACTCGTTACAATTTATTTTAATGTACTTAATTTTTAATACAGAACAAGAAGCTTTGGTAGTAGCATACCAAGAAGGTCAGCAAAGAAACTTTCCTTATTGGAATGAAAACGACATAGGTAAAACTAGAACCCTAAACTCTCCTTTACAAACCACTAATAGTAAATGGAGTTTAGATGTTAGTAATTACATTAGTTTAAATGAAGAACAAATTTCAAAAACAGTAAACTCAGTTTCTTTTCCGAGTTACAATGAATCAGTATAATGGCAAATATAACAGGCATAGGAACAAGTTTTTCTTTAAATAACTTTTCCAAGGAAGGAAGGCTAGATAGCATTATTGGAACTAATGCTCTTACCAATCCTTTATTCGATGCAGATGTTAATTATCCAATCGGTGGTCAGTTCAACGGAACTACCAACGAAACCGCAGGAAGAAGTTATTTGCCAAGTGGTGGATGGGGATTCTGTTCTCCTCTTGCAACAAATACAATAAATTATTCTTCTCTTTTTGGTTATGCTTGGAATACTAATTATAGACCTTTTGATGATAGTGCTAGATTCGGTGGAGAAGAAAACTCCGAAAGCAACCCAACTCATCTTATCAACATAAATTATGCTGGTGGTAGAACTTTAAAAATGTATGGCGTAGGTGCTAGTTTAAATTTGTTTAACAGAAACCCTGATAGAATTGAAGTGGGTTATCCTGCCATAACATCTTTTACGAGTTCTACAAAAACTGTTGATTCCAATACAACTTGGGGAGATTCAGACTGCTGGGCAAAATACGATTGGTTTCAACAAGTCCAACTCCCAGTAAATGCTACTGGATATACATTCGGAGCTTTCGTTAGATGTCCTCCTAACGATAAATTAAGAGATTTAAACTTTGGTGGTATATATGTTAATCACGACCATTCACCCGTATCTCAAAGTGATGCTAATATAAACTGCATAGCTATAAAAAGAGCATCGCATAACTTGTCATTAAGAACAGGTTCTATCCCTTCAAGTCAAACTCCTTTTAATTGGTCAGGATTAAGACCAGACATTAATGATGCATTAAAAATTTATGGGATTATGTATAATCCTGTCGGTGGAAGTGCAGTAGATGTTAATGGTATTACTTACAAAGATGCAGAAGATTATTCTGACTTTAAATTAGTAACTGCATCAGGAAATATTACTGACACTAATAATGCAATCGGACTAGGACTCTTCTTTGCAGAAAATCATTCGTACCTACCTGTAACTCCGCCAGACCCGAATCCTCCAACAGGGTCAATAGAATTTTATAACCCGTTCATCATATTTCAAACATCATAATAATGGAAGACATAATCACTAGAGGTCTCATAGGTTCATTCGGAACTTTACTAAGCTTTTCTTTACAAAGCGTTGATGCACTTGCTTCCATAGCAGTAGCAGTAGCAACTTTGTTTTATATGATTTTATCAATAATTAAAATATTAAAGGAGTTAAAAAAATGAGTACAGAATTGTTAGCAATGCTCGGAGGTGGAGCAAGTGGATTTCTTTTCAAGTTGATCGGAACATTGGTTCAAAACCAAGCAGCCGTAACTGAAGGACTGATTAAAAAACAAAAAGCATCTGACGAAAGTGCAGATGCTGCTGCTGCGAGAGTTGATGCTTTTGGAGCTTGGACAAGAAGAACAATTGTCCTGACTGTGTTGTTTGGAGTTATTATTGCTCCATTTATCTTAGCTCATAGCGAAGAAGGAGTAACAGTTGCAAGCGAATACAGTAAATGGTTTGGAATGTTCTCAGGCACAACTTACCAAACATTACACGGATACATCATTCTCCCAGAGATCAAGACTGCCGTAATAAGTATTATATCTTTCTACTTTGGATCGGCAGCAGTAAGTAAATAATTTTATGAAATGGATAAAAAAACTGCCAAAAGTAAACTTAGGGAATTACGAGATTCTCTCTCAAAAGTATTGGACGAAAAAGAGTTCCAATCTGCTGAAGAAATTAAAGAGCAATCTAAAGAAGCTCTTGGCCAAGCTCGTAAAGCTTCTAAACAGTTTAAAAAAACACTTGTAGGAAGAATAAAAGAACTTCCGATTGTCGATAAAGTTTCTCAGCTAGGAACGGCAGGGACTGTTGCGGTTAGTTCGGCAGCAGTAGTTCAAACAGAACTTGCCGTTGATCAGACCCAAGTCTTTATTGCTGAAGTGGCCAACGATGTTATTGAGCAAAGAATCGAAGCTCCTTTGTTTATAGATACATTCGTTGACTTCTATGAGTTGAACGATTGGGGGCAAATTGTTATAGCTGAGAAGATTTCCGAGGCACAGACTTTCGTCTCTGAGGTTTCCGAATCACAATCGACTTCTCAATCATCTTCCGACTCTTCGGACACCATATCTGAAACCTCTGCTTCTTCACAAGATAAGTCCTCCGATAATCCCTCTGATAAGCAAGGCAATAGCACAGAGCAAAAATCAGGAGAAACGGAATCCAAAGAAACAGAAAAGAGTTCATCTAAAGAAAGCGATTCAAAACAAGATAACAAAGGAAAGCCAGAGACAACCCAAGAACAAAAAACTGAAGATAAGCAAGAGTCTCAAGAAAGTAATACATCAACCGAGGCTAGTCAGGAATCTGACGATGTCAAATCGAGTGCCACAGTTGACGAAATCCCTATAATTGAAACTCCTATTGATAGCATAGATGATATTAAACCACACCGACAAGTCTCTCCAACCAATTAATGAATTAGATGGAATTTTTCAATTACATATTCGAGAACTACAATTCCGACCTGATAGCGATCTTATTCACTTATATCGGGATAGCTTCTATAATTTTGATGTTTTTGCCGAAGAACAATTTCTTCGTAAAGGCGTTCAAGGAGATAGCCTCGATCTTTACCTCCTTGTTCAAGAAGTAGAATATCCCGAACTTCCTCTTTTGGAGTTCGATCCGAAGCTCAAGATTCAACCGATAGTCGAACCTTACTTCAAGGAGACTTGGTATTCTTTTGAGGCACAACCAACTGAAATAAATTACAACATCGGAGTACCCGAACCGAATGATGTCGGCCTAGTAATGGGCTTAATATTGTTTGCTTTATTGTTTCCGATTAAGTGGCTGAAGAAATATTTCTAAGTATACCCAAATTTGACAAAGTTAAACTGATAATCTTAAATCCATTTTATGGACAAAAAGATTATCGCTCTGACAGGAACAAAGACTGTCGGAAAAACTACCATAGCAAAGGCTGCACAGGCTTGGGCTATTAATTCAAAGATCGTTTCGTTCGCTACTCCAATTAAAGAGATGCTCTGGCAGATGGGAGTTCCTTACGAATCTCTCAACGGCAAAGATAAAGAAGCAATTATTGAGCCAATAGGGAAATCAGGCAGAGAGTTAATGCAGTCTCTGGGAACTGAATGGGGAAGACAACTTATTGATGAAAACATTTGGGTCTTCGCTATGCAGAAACAAGTTGAGAGAATAAGTGAAGATATTATCATCATTGATGACTTGAGATTCCCTAACGAAGCAAATTGGGTTTTAGTAAATCGAGGAATAATAATTGAACTCAAAAGAGATGGAGTCGAGTGCAACGACAACCACTCAAGCGAGAAGCCACTCCCTAAACAATTCATCACTCAATCAATCGATACAACAAATCTTGAAGACGGGATCAATAAGGTCATCGATGAAATTGAACAAATGTTCTATTAGTATATATGCCATCTCCTGAAGAACAAGCAGTCGAAGAAGTAAAAGCGAAGTTAGGCGAACACTTTCAGAATTATGCAATAGTTGTCCAATGGGATGATGGAGATGTTCAGTATGAGTTCAATAACGCTCTAGTCGGAAAGGCCTTATTTAGAGAGACCCTTTCGCTTATGAAGCGAGAGGAAGAACTCGAAGACGAAGATGTCGAAGTTATTTGGGATGACGAAGAACCTGATGATTTCGGAGCTTCCGAATACGAATAACAAAGTTTTTATTTGTTTAACATTAGCTTGACTCCTGTGGAGTTAGGCTTTTTTATTCGCAGCATCGGATTCTCCGATTTTAATTAACCTTATTAAAACACTATGACACAACAATTAATCAAACTTAAACTCAACGATACTGATTATGTATTGTTTAAAAACGGAAAGCCAGTTGAACCATTAGATATTATCTATGCTGAAAGTTCAGTAATCGAATTATTTGCTGACGGGTTTGAACTCGAAGAAGGCGAATGCTTTATGAAGATGACTTGGCTACCAACTGAATGGCAAGAGAAGTATTTAGATTCTCTTGAAGAACATTATAAATCTGAAGGGTACAAAGTAGAACGATGAAATTATCAGATTACATAAAACTTGTTCATACTCCGATTACTGAAAAAATGATTCAGATTATTGAATCGGACGAATCAATAGTTTCAAAGAAGTTCGATGTAAAAACTTGTTTGAATATTTATAAAACTGAACTCTTAGAAAGAGCAGAGTCTCTAGAAGAGTCTCTAGATAAAATTGAAGCAAAAGCACAATATAAAGCTTGGGCAAAAGCACTAGATTTAAACTAACCTTAAAACATTATGGCACTATCAGCGGAACACTTATTCTCAGATACCGAAACAGAAATTGTTGAGGTTGAGAAAAAAATCAGAGGCAAAGACTGCCTCTTTACAGTAGAAGTAAAAGCTAACTATTCAACTTGGAGAGAGTACGATGGCGAAGGTCACTCTTGCACTTCAACTGAGTTCAATGGTTATGAAACAAGAATCTTTGACGAAGACAGAAATGACTTCCCAAAAATTACTAAAAATCAAAGACAAGAAATAATCCAAGAAGCAGAATCAAAATTATAAAATTTATGATACCATACAAATTAATACTCGCAATTATTATGATAGAATCGGGAGGCGATCCCAAAGCAATCGGAGACGATGGGCTTGCCTACGGAATCTTGCAAATTCACAAAGCCTACTGCATCGATGCAGGTCAACAAGCAAGAATCAGTTGGATTCACAATGACGCTTTTGACCCTCAAAAAGCAACAGAAATGTTCAAGGCTTATATGGCTCGCTATGCGACTCCTCAACGACTCGGAAGAGATGTTACGGCAGAAGACATAGCTCGCATACACAACGGAGGTCTTTACGGCTACAAGCGTTCTTCAACTGATGCCTACTGGGCAAAAGTAAAAGCGAAACTTATTGAGTATGGAGAGCATAAACTAGCCAACGGCAAGGTCATCTTTGAATATGAAGATCAACCACTTCAAGCAGTATATTGAAGAGGCTGATTCATCGAGTCGATTACTTGATGGATTTGATTCTGCAATCGTAGGTTTAGACTCTCAAGGAAAGTTAGTCTATTCATTCAGAAAGCTCTCGAATCTATTAGTAGAAAAAGGATATTCTGAAAATCAATCCACTCAAATAATCGCTCTTTGCTTTTCAACAAACCCAACTATTAATCTAATTTACTCTAACGAAATTTAAACACTATTAAAACAAAAGGACACAATGTGGATATTACCAAAACAAATACAATCACTCATCTCAGCCTCTGCACAGGTTATGAAGGAATCGGACTTGGACTCAGAAGAGTTCTGCCAAATGTCCGAGAAATCGCTTATGTGGAGATCGAAGCCTTCGCTATCACGAACTTGGTCAACAAGATTGAAGAGGGAAAAATGGCTTCAGCTCCTATTTACACGAACCTTAAAACCTTCCCATACGGAAAGTTTCGAGGACAAGTGGACATCCTTAGTGGAGGATTCCCTTGCCAACCATTCTCTCAAGCAGGTCTTAAAAAAGCAACTGATGACCCAAGACACTTGTTCCCATACATCGCAGAAGGAATCAGAGAGTGCCAACCTAGAATTGTTTTCCTCGAAAATGTCGAAGGAATTATCAGCTCCAAAACAGAAGACGGAGAATCAGTTCTCCAATATGTCCTCCGAACATTGGAAGAGTTGGGTTACAGAGCAACGGCAGGAATATTCTCAGCGTGCGAAATCTGCGATAGCAATGGAAGAAGAATGCCTCATCAAAGAAAGAGAGTCTTTATCTTGGGCTACTCCTCAAGTGACGGACGGAACGAGAACGGATGTAAGAAAACCGAGCGAGAGATTAGAGAAAGCGAAGAAGGGAGGTTGCAAGAATCTGAGAGAGGATGTAATCAATTATCCGACTCCGAGATCGAGCGATGCAGAAGGGGGCAGAATAGAGACGATTGTGACCAAAGATGGATTCAAGAGCCTTCGGAAGAAGAGCAATCAAACATTCGGAGCGAAACTCAGAGATGCAGTCGAAACGATGGCTCAGAAGAATTGGGCAACTCCGATTGCTTCAGAAGCGAAAACGGGAAGAACTGCGAATCAAGATTCTCTAGGGAGACAAGTGACTCAGAACTGGGGGACTCCAAAAGAGCGGGATTCGAGAGCAGGTCTGATAGACAGAGGGAAGCACAACTTGGGCGAACAAGTTCACGGAATGGAGAACTCTTCGTCTCAAGACCAAACGAACCACAGTTTGAATGGGAAGAACCAAGAGTTGTTGACGGAGATAAAAAATCAAATCCTAGAAGTGAACAACTGGAACACTCCAACAAACGGAAGAGCAGACCAAGGAGTGACAGAGAGCCAACTAAAGAGAAGAACCTTGAAGCTGAATCAGCAGATAGATGTCTTGGAGGAAAACATTCCTCAAGTGAAACGCTTGAATCCAAGTTGGGTGGAACAACTGATGGGACTACCCGTAGGGTGGACTCAAATCGGAACAGAACTGACCGACTAAGGTTGCTCGGAAATGGCGTTGTTCCTGCTACTGCTGCCAAAGCATTTGAAACTTTAATCAAAAGAATACTATGATTATGAACATCACTAAAACCAAAGCTAGGCCTAAAAAGGCTAAAAAAATCAATTACATCGGTCTGAAGGTTGACGATTTCCTCTTAAACTCTATAACGGAGGAAGCTCATTCTGACGAGCGATCTGTTTCGGCACAAATCCGAAGCATTCTAATTAAACACTATAACAATAAAAACTAATAATAAAAAATTATGGCTATATTAAAACAACAAGGAGAATCCTCTAATGGATTCGACACCGAGGAGCTTGCTCCTGAAGGCGATTATGTCGCAACCTGTATTGATATTCAAGATGAGTTCGGAGTAACTCGCAGAAAGTATCAGTCCGAAGAAACCGAAGAGATTGATGTAACTCGATTCCTTTTCGGATTCAAAGGCAAGGACGGCAAACTATACAAAGTCCAAACTTGGGAGATGAAGATTTCAGGTTCTCCGAAATCCAAACTCTTCAAGTTCTTATCTGATTGGTTAGGTAAAGCTCCACAAATGGGATGGGACTATTGCGAGCTAAAGAGTAAAGGTGCGGTTATCAAGGTTGGTCAAAAGACTTCTCAACTTGGAAAGACTTATGCCTTTATTGATAGCATCAATCCTCCAAAGAACTCGCTCAACGATTACACTTCTCAAGTGATACCAGTTGAGCAATTCGGAGAAAGCTCTCAGCCTACTCCCGAAGTGCAAGTCGCTTCCTCTCCAAACGCTTGGTCTCCTGAAGATGGAGATG
>CAACVF010000247.1_pt2 | contig 10192 bp, 9 predicted proteins | sample 2381781 | NCBI WGS metagenome assembly CAACVF01 (sample SAMEA5211967, study PRJEB30684) | marine metagenome | biome: Marine; feature: Epipelagic; material: Water | collected 2015-10-15 | depth 60 m | reverse complement strand
ATAATCGTAAAGACCTTCTTTTTCTTTAAATTTTTTATAAGCCGCATTTATAAACTCAAGTTTTCGCCATTCTATATCTAAACCTGATTGATTGTAGTGTGTCCGTAAATCCATTTCTCTTGACCGTGCTAAATTTATCTGATCCAAAACAGAATTATTTATTCTTTTAACAAAACCATCATCATCTCTTTCTACACCAACATCTTCTCCAATAATGTTTGAAAAGTCTTTGTATTTTTGTTCATCCATCATAGATGCTCTTTTAATACCTAAAGTTTGAAAAGCTAAAGAGTGTAGTGTCCTAAAGTTTTGAAAGTCTTTTTTTACGTTTAAGTTTTTAAACTTTTCACTAGCTCTTTCTTTTGCCTCGTTACTCGCTCTTTTAGTAAAAGCAAAATAACCAATTTTATTAGGCAAAACTCCAGAGGTAATTTCTTTATCAACCTGATTGATCAAAAAAGTTGTTTTACCTGTTCCTGGAGGACCAAATACTCTAACAATCAAAACGGAGCCTCATTTTGATCTAATTGACCAGGCAGTTTAAAAGGTTCTTCCTGTGCTTTGAATCTTGGCATAATCCAAACCCTCTGACTACGTCCTTTAATGTTTACAGCTTTGTCTGTACCTTTTCTTTGACGTATTCGTTGAATAATTTTTGGACGAGAAAGCTCTGTAAAGTTATTTCTTTTTAAGTGTGCCGTTAAATCTTTCAGTCTAAACCACACGTTTCCCTCGTCATCGTGCCACGGCTTACCCATAAGTATCTCTTCTTTATCTAAAGCTTGTTGTAAGTGTGTTGTAAAATCTTCTAATAAATCAATAAACCGTCCTGTAGTTGAAACGTCTTCTGTTGCCTCTTGAATACTGCCTGTTTCTACCATGTCTCTTAATAAAGAATTAACATGGTCTTCCCAATCAGATCGTTTAACCGTAGGAGGGAAAGCATTTATTTTCTCCATACACGCTTTTTGAAATAAATTTTGATTGTGAAGTTGATCAGTATCTAATTCCATTCTTTTACCGTTAACATCTAAAAACCAAAGAGGTGGTTCAGAATTGTATTTAACTAAACAAGACATCTGTGGGGTATCTGGACCATCATTACCCACACCGTGTTTTCTGGTTCGACAAACACTGCTGTTACAAAAACTATTAATTGGTGCATCTTTGCATTTATAAAAATATTCTTTTTTTTCGTGCGTAGTTATAATTTGTTGTAGCTCTTTTACTCCCAAAGGTGGCTTTAAATATTTCTGATTGTATTCCATTACCTTATCTTGCCAATCAGAAGGGGTTGCTTTCTTTAAATATAAAGCAATATTAAATAAACCATTGTTCCTTGTTCCTTCAGGAAAGCCTTGTGAACAAAGTGTTTGTAAACAAGGTGGTCCATCTTTTATAGGACTGCTTGGTTTTTCATATTTAATTTTTTGTAAAGGCAAAGATTGTACTTTGTCCTCGTACATTTTATAAAATTCTTCAAGAGTAGCTTTTTCTCCTGAATCTGTGTAAGCATAACGTGAGGCGGTGTTGTCTCCACCAAAGTAAGGCATATTTAAAAAATTACCAACGTCCCCTCGCTCTACTAATATTTCAGATTGTTTTGGAAATATTTCTTTTCCTGCCTGTCCTAAAACACTAGCTGCATTTGTAAGATACTCTCTCATGTCAACGGCAGATATCTCTTCTTTTACAAATAAAAAACAATGAGCTCCTCCCGATTTAGATCGAAAAACAATCAAAGGTAGTTTGTTTTTTTTAATCTTTTTTAACAATTCTTTGTGATCTAAGGGGTACTCATCAATGTCTATACAACCCCAAACACAATTGTTTGCAGCATTTATAGGTATGACACCTAATGCAGGAGACTCTCCTCTTAAGTGCTTTTCCCAAAGGTCCTTGGTCAGAGGTTTTTTAACCACACGACAAACACCTCCAACCTTACCAGAACCGTTTGCAGAACCTGGAGTATATTCTCCATGAGCCGTTTCCAAGCCTGCAAATATTTTTTGAAGCCTCATCTAATCACTAACTTCATGTGTGTGAACCGTAAAATCTGTAGGATTATAGTGACAGGATGAAGTGTCCAGATTATAAGGTAAACTATGATTAGGCACGATAATTAAATGATGACCATGATCTCTGTTGTCACCATCAAACTCGTCTTTACCAAAATAAAGATTAGTTGTAAATACCCCCTCATAATTGTAATGATCAAACTGATTTGATCTACCCATTGCCATAATAAGTTGAGGCATTAAAATCTCAATATCAAACCGACTTATTGGATCTATAAAGTTAGGCTGTACAAACTGTCTTGTATATCCATAAAAATTCTTTACCCATTTAAAAGCAAAATCAGGAAACTCTGTCAACCCCCAATGATTAAACAAAACTACACTTTTTACCTGCTCAGGCTTTCTGTTACCATACTGCTCAAGCTTTGCAAATTGGATTGAAACTCTCTCACCCATTTGTTACCTCCATAATTTATATAAGTATTATCTTTCTAAGACAAAAGCCCCGAAGGGCTTTTGTTAACATCACTACAAAATTTAAAACGGTACTTCTTCTTGAGAAGGTGTTGTGGATTCTTCCTTTTCTTCTCCGTGTTGAACATTTACAGCACCTGCCTTAACTGATTTTGCAAAATCTCTACAAGATTTATATAATCCCATATCATTATTGCCAAAATCATTTAAAGCCTCAATCTTCCAACCATGCCAATCACCATATTTATTTGATTCAGCGGTTGTAGACAATTGATAAAACTTTGAAAAATCTGGCTTTACAAATATTTGACCATCTTTGTTTTTTGCCGTATTGCCTTGAATTACGGTGTTCCATTGCCTTGATTTTTTAAGTTGAGTTGATTTCATAGCAATAAGTGCAGGAAAAATATTATCTTTTTCAATCACCATAACGTAATGTTGAGCGGTGTTTTCAATATAATTACCGTTATCACCAAGCATATCCTTGTTTCCCTCTTTATGGGTCTTAGATAAAATATCAGAAGTAACAGGATAAATATTTACTGGACGGCTATTGCCTGATTCTCTGGCTGCCCATTCTAAATATACACGCTCATAAAAACAAGGTACAACCATAATTCCTGTTTTTCCAGAAAAGCGTTGATTAGTCACAGAATTGAAAATATCCCCAAGCTGACTACCTTCTACCAACTTAAGTTGTTTTGGAGAATTTACTATGTTTAAAAAAGGTAAGGCAAAATCATCCTTTGTTCTTTCTTGAGAAAATTCTACTGAATCTGCCTCAAAATCCATAGTAGCAATTTCTTGTCCTTTTTTCTTTGTCAATGTGTTCAATTTCATACTCCTTAGTTCTAGGTTTTAATAACTGCTCTACGACCAATAAAGCCGTTGAACAACTGCAAGTCAAACGGTTTACCCGCTTTTACTTGTTCTTTGAAAGTGGCAGCAAGTGTTTGATGATGCACACTTTGTTTTTGGTTAAACAAAAAGTTTTCTTTAGATAGTATTTCTTTAAGACGATTTGCAAGTTCATCTTCGCCTCGTCCAAAATCAACAAAAACTTTGTTTTGAATAATATCGTCTAGCCCTTTCTCACGCAAATACTCAAAGCACTCTTCTTCACTTCCTTTTGTAATACTTGCTGAGTAAAATTCTTTGATCTCTATTTGGGATCCATCAACCATTGTAAAAGATGCCATGCCTGCCTGAGTTAAAGCCTCTGGAATAATTTCCTCTGTAAGTTTTCTATAACCCTTCTTTTTTTCTTTCAAAATTTCTTCTGCCTCAGAAATATCCGCAGCTAATTGTTTAGCTTTTTTACCTAACTCAGCTATACCACTAATGCTTTCATCATCAACCTTGAGAGCTTTAGCATCTTTTTCTAACTCTTTTTCAAAATCAACCATTATCTTTCTTCCTTTCTAATATTAATTTCAATTGGAATATACAACTTTTCTCTTCGATCCCATTTTAAACATTTGTAACGACCATTGTTTACGCTACTTGCTACCGCTGTTGCAATTCCAATACAAGCAGGACAACCAGTTAATAACAAAAAGTCTTCATCACAAAAATGTTCAAGAGCTCTTTCAATTCTACGAACTGTTGGTCCTGTAGAAAAAGCAATTTGTGAATTAGGCGGTAAAATTGGAACAACTTCACCAAACCTTAAAGCACTTGAAAAATTATGGTTAGGACTTTCACTCAGTAAAAATACTGTTGGCATATCTTTCTCCTTTCTATAAATAATGATAGTATAATACCATAAAGAATACAACAGAAAGTTATATGCTAATCAATCAAGAAGAAAAAAACCTTTGTGCAAAACCAGAGGTTTGTTTTAATTATCCGTTTAAAAATAAACCTTTTTTACATCAAAAAGCTTATTTAGAGAGGTTTTGTTATCAAGAAAAAGTGGCTTTGTTTGCTGATATGGGTACAGGAAAAACCTATATGTTGATAAATAATGCGGCTATTTTGTATGATAAAGGCAACATTGATGCTGTATTAATTGTTGCCCCAAAAGGTGTCTACAGAAATTGGACAGATATAGAAATACCCAAGCATATGCCTAGTCATGTTATTTATCGTGTTGCGAACTGGAGCCCTTCTCCTTTAAAAAAAGATAAGAAAAACTTAGAAAGCCTTTTTGATATTACTGAAGATTTAAAAATACTAGCAATGAATGTAGAGGCTTTTTCTACACTAAAAGGAACTACCTTTGCAAAGAGATTTGTTAACGCACATAATTCTTTAATGATTGTTGATGAAAGCACTACGATAAAAACACCAAAAGCCTCACGTTCTAAAAATGCTGTGAAAGTTGGGTCCTTGGTCAAATATAAAAGAATCGCCACTGGTTCTCCTATAACAAAAAGTCCAATGGATATTTATATGCAGTGTGAGTTTTTAAGTCCATCTCTTTTAAACATACCAAGCTATTATGCGTTTCAGGCACGTTTTGCAAATGTTATTGAAACTTCTGTTGCAACACATTCTTTTAAAAAAATTGTAGGTTATAGAAGACTAGATGAACTACAAGAAAAAATAAGTAGTTTTTCTTTCAGGGTTACAAAAGAAGAATGTTTGGATCTTCCTGATAAACTTTACTCTATTCGTCACGTTAATTTAACGAAAGAACAAACCAAGTCTTATGTTGAAATGAAAAAAAGAGCATTAGCTCAGTTTTCTGAGGGAATAACAAGCACGGTTAATTTTTTAACACAATTATTAAGACTACATCAAATTGTTTGTGGTCATGTCAAACTAGATGATGGTCAGGTTTTAACTCTGCCTAATAATAGACTACAAGAGTTGTTAAATGTTATTGAGGAGGCAGACGGGAAAATAATTATTTGGGCTAATTACCGACATGATATTGAACAAATTAAAAAAACTTTACAAAAAGAACATGGAATGAACTCTGTTGTTACTTACTACGGAGACACTTCTACTGAAGACAGACAAGAGGCAATAGAGAAGTTTCAAGATAAAGACAGCGATGTTCGTTTTTTTGTGGGGAACCCAAAAACAGGTGGATATGGCATAACCTTAACCGAGGCTAGTTTAGTTGTTTACTACAGTAATAATTTTGACCTTGAAGTACGCCTTCAATCGGAAGATCGAGCTCACAGGATAGGTCAGACTAAAAATGTTACTTATGTTGATTTACTTTGTGTTGGCACGGTAGATGAAAAAATTGTAAAAGCTTTACGTTCTAAAATTGATATTGCAAGTGAAGTTTTAGGAGAGGACCCTAAAAAATGGTTGATTTAATACCCGTTGTTAAAAAACATACATACCCTAATTTAAAAAGAAAAGATTTACCAGAAGGTAGGCGTTATATTTACGGGGAGCAAAAACTTCCCAGTGTCACCACAATTATTTCTAAAACAAAAGACACTTCTGGTCTTGATGCTTGGGCAGAAAGAATTGGAAAAGAAAATGCAGAGAAAATAAAAAATGATGCAGCTTCTGTTGGAACACATATGCACAATGTGATTGAAAGAATGGTTGCTTACAGAGATTTACCTCGTCCTACAAACTGGTTAATGATCAAAGGTTATGAAATGGGCTATAAACTTGTAAACACTTATTTTAAATATTTAGAAGAAATTTGGGGTTCAGAGGTGTCTGTGTATTACCCTGGCAAATACGCAGGAACTATGGATATGATTGGCATATATAGAGGTAAGTTAGCTGTTATTGATTTTAAACAATCTAAAAAACCAAAAAAATCTGAATGGATTGAAGACTACTTTCATCAACTTGCTGCATATGCAGTGGCTCACGATAAACTATTTAATACAGAAATAAACTTTGGAGTAATTTTAGTTTCTGTGCAAGACGGAACTACACAAGAATTTACCACAACTGGTTATGGTTTTGAAAACCACAAAAAAGCATGGCTCAAACGAGTTGATGATTTTTATGCAGAGGGTGGTCTACCCACTCCTAGCACTGGGTCTAATGGAAACAAAGACTGAAGCATTTGTTTACTATTTGACGGAGTTGGTGGACTAGCGGAACTTAAAAGTTGTGATGGTATTGCTGTGTCAAGTCCTCTGGTTGGTGGTCCTTGTGGTGGGAGGTTTGAAGGACTGTAAGGTAAAGAACCTGTGGGCTCTATAACTGGAGGAAGATCCATTTGAATTATCTCCTCTTCAGGATATTCTGTTTCATCGGTAGCAAAAAAAGTTAAACCAGCTCCGTATAACCAACCATTCAATCCTTGAGCTATTTTAAATAAATCTTTATCTGACTTTCCTTTTTTTAAAAGAAGAGCCATGAACTGAGGATCTTTTATAGCCTCTTCAATAACTTGAGAAGTCATTAGTTTTGGCATTTTATCAAAAACATTTCTAACTGCTTTTGAACCAGCAGAAGCTGCAATTAGTGTTCCTCCTCCTACATCAGATCCAATTCTAGCACCAACAGTTCTCATAAAAAAATCAGCAATTGCAGAAGCATCATCTTGAAATGAAAGATCCGCTCCAGTGCCTCTGACAGCCATTGCTCTTTGTGTCCTAATCATAGGAACTAAAAGTTTTTTAAGATTAGATATTTCTTTACTTGACATTAAATTATTAGCTCTTAAAGTTTGTGCTAAAGATACTGTTTTTTCTCCTTTAATAGAGGGCTTGATTGGTTCAAAAAAAACTTGATTAAACAAAGCGGGACTAAAGACGTTTTTACGATCCATAGCAGATAAAAAAGCATAATCCATAATTGTACTTTTTAAACCATCAACGGCAGCAGTTGTACCTGTCTTAACTTGATGTTTTTTAGCCGTTTTAACTAATTGATTTATGTTTGTTAAAGGTTTTTTACTGTTTAATGCTTCAGCTATTAAATCAACTGGTGATATTTTTGAATCATAATCTAAGGCTTTTAGAAAAAACTGTTGTCCTTTTAATCTTTTATTTAAAGCAGAGTTTTCATTTATTGCAGATAATAATAAATTTTCCGCAGTTACAGCATTTTTTAAATCAGTTATTACTTCTGTTTTGGTAAGAAGATTTTTATTTTGTTCAATAAATTTATTTAACTTCTTTACATTTAATCTATTGATTGTTTCTCCTGAAATCGGATCAATTTGTTTTTCAATAGATTCAGCAGCAGCTAACCGTAACACTCTAGCTTGTGCATCTCTTATAGAAGCAAATCTTTCTTGGGCTTGTCTTAATTTGTCAGCCCTAGCTCCTTCTGGATATAATTTATTTTGATTTATTAAAAAACTAGCAGATTCTTCTATTTGATTCATTCTAACAGCGTTTATGTCAGAATTAGCTCCAAAAGCCTTACTAACAACTAACTCTACTGGAATTTTTTCTGCACCTGTTCTTTTAAGACCTTTCATGTCTTCAACAAAGGTCCTGGTGAAAGTATCATTTAATTTTTTAGAAAAACTTCTTGCAATATCATATTGTTCACCTAATGCAGGATTACTTAAATCATTTAAAGTAGCCTCTGCCAAACTTCCAAAAAACCTTCCATCTTGTTTTGATGCTACGTCTGCTGCAGCCTTTCTGGCTACTTTAAGAAAAGAACTTCTTACATCTACTAATTGATTAATAGGAACATCTTTAATTTTATTAAAGTCGGGTAAAAACTTTTCAGGCATCGTTCCTGTTTCTAAATATCCTTCACTAGCTCTGCCTGTTCGATAATTAACTACGTCTTCTGGTGTAACGCCTAATCTTGAAAAAAAGTTCGTTACATTTTTAGGAAGATCCGCATATTCTAAATCAGGGTCCATGTTTCCTACTAACTCTAAGTATTGTTTTATTAATTTACGAGGTTTTGTTTTTTTAATATCTAACAAAGATTCTTTTCCAAAACCTTTTAAACCTTTAAATCCACTTTTAAACGCATCTAACCACAGTTGTCTTTCTAAAAGTCTAGTGTCTTCTAAAGCTTTAACAACATTTGTTTTAAGTATTTCTCCTATTTCTGCTCTAGCACTAGGAGTATCATCCGTTATTCTAGATATAGCCCTAGCTGCCTCTGCAAAACTTAGATCTAATCTAGAAGCCATTTGATTCTCAAGATTGTTTTTTCTAAGTTTAACAGCCTCTTTAAATATTTCAGGGCTATTGTTTTTTTCAGCAAAAATTTCTAATTGTCTTATAAACCCTAATATTTCTTGTTGAGTTTTCTTTGCATCCTTCTCCGCAATACCTGTAAAAACAGGACTTTTTTGAGCAAGTTGTCTTTCTAATAAACTTAAAACAGGGCTTCCTGTTTTTTGAGCAGAAGTTAAAGCAGAATAACCTGTTTCTTTTTCTAAAAGTCGTATTATTTTTTGAGGGTTTTCTCCTGCCTCTTCAATTAATTCAATTAATTTTTTAGCTGCATTTCCTTCTAAAGCATTTCCCTTAAACCCTGGTAATTTATCTTTTAAAGTATTTACGATAGTAAAACCTGCTCTTGATATAAATTGATTTCCTCCTAAAAAACCCCCTGCTGTTTCAATTAAAAATCTTTCTCCAGGATCTAGTTGATAATTTTCTTCAGGACCAGCCGATTCTGAAACTTCTTTCACAAGCACTCCTGAAGTGAGAGCACCTAAGCCCTCTATTGTTAAAAACTGAAGTGGATTTTTAACGGCAAAATCTCTTATGCCAGACAACCAATTACTAACTCTACCAGTTGCTATTTTAGGTAAACGATAAACAGCGGGAAAAGTAGAAAGAGCAGCCGCAGTTGTTTTAGCTCCCTCTCTATAAGGTATTAAATTTTCTCTAGGAGGAAGTGGAAATAAATCAAATTCTTCATCTAATAAACCTACCACTTCATCAGAAACATAGTAACCAACACCTGTTGCTCCTAAAAAGCCCAAGGTTCCTGCGGCTATTTTAACTGGAGGAGGTCCTGGTATTTTAGAGGCAAGTTTTCCAGACTCAATACCACTTAATAAACTAAAAGTAGCTTTTGGATATTCTTCCATAAGACCTAACTTTACTTGTTCTACTTTTTCTTCAAAACTAGGTTGCTCTGTTATTGAAAAATCATCTAAAAAACTTAGATCGTCTTCTGTTTGTTCTTTCGCAAAAGGCTTAGGCTCTGTTTTAACTTCTAAAAATGTATCTTCAGGTCCAGAAAAAGAAGGAGAAAGTTTATCTACAAAATCAAAATCATCCGCCATTACTTATCTCCTTTTTTAGACCTAAATACTGGAAAAATTCTTACTTTATAAGAACCCTCTCCATCTTTGTATAAAAACTGAAAAGGCTTAAAGTTATTTTGTTCATACAAACTATTTAAGAGTGCTGTTATTTTTTGTTTATCTACTGTACCATCTTCTTTTCTATAAGTAGGAACTCTTGTAGGCAATCCTATTTTTTTTCTAACTTGTTTTAGTTCGCTTATTCTAGAAATTAAATTTTGTTTCTTATCTATGCTTAATTCTTTTTCTGATAATTCTTTGTTAAAACCTCTTATTTTTGAAATTAAAGTATTATCTAAGGCAATTAATCTATCTCTTAAAAAAGCAGGGTTATCAAACACACTTGGTGACAAATCTATCTCTGCTTTTATTTGTTTTCTTTCTCCCTCTGTCATTCTGTCAGCATCACCTGATTCACGCAATGCTCTTATAAATTGATTTTCAGAATTTGCATAGATAAGAAACAAAATTTAATTTCTAGAATAAGCGAACTAAAACAATATTATTATTTGGAGTAAATGAAGGAGCTTCT
>CAACVF010000326.1_pt1 | contig 10225 bp, 2 predicted proteins | sample 2381781 | NCBI WGS metagenome assembly CAACVF01 (sample SAMEA5211967, study PRJEB30684) | marine metagenome | biome: Marine; feature: Epipelagic; material: Water | collected 2015-10-15 | depth 60 m | reverse complement strand
CTAATGGTTGATCAGATAGTTTACTTATCCTTGTCTCCATATACCTGCCCTTCATATAATGATGAGTCAGATATAGATGGGGTAGGTACAGATAAACCAGAACAAGCGAGTGATTATGATTTTTCTTGGCACAAAAGACCTATTGTAGATGGCAGTACGTTAATATTAGAATGGGTAGCACCAAAGAAGAACGTATTTCCTTCAGCACCTCCTAATTTAAATCTTTATGAATATAGAATGATTAGCTCTAATGGTGGTAACGTTCCTGGATATAGTTTTTTAATTAATAACATCAATGCTAATCAACCAGGTTCTAATAATAACTTTAAAAACACAGCACAACTTACTTATGGTACAACGCCTTATAATCAATATGGTGGTGGAATAAACTCTGTATCATCTTTTAAAAGTGGAGCCTTTCATAATTTTGGACTTGTTTATTACGATGAAAAAGGTAGATGCTCTACAGTTCTTGTAGATGATGAATCAAAAACTTATGTTAAGTTTCCAACAGAAAGAACAAATGCGGATGTGGATATAGAGAATGATCTTATAGATGAAAATAATATAGATATAAATGGGCCTGTAAGTATAATGTGGAAAATAAATCATCAAGCTCCTGATTGGGCTAGTCATTATAGATGGTTTTATTCTAGAAATAATACTGTTGATGAATTTGTTCAGTTTAGATCATTAAAGGCTCATGTTAATCAAAGTGATGTTGTTGATGATGATCGTATATATATAAGTATGGCTGGCTTAAAGGGTAGAGATGATTCTTATATACCACTTGATGCTGTTAGTGAAGAAGGTATTCCTAACCCAGATGTTAATATATTTGACTATAGGTTTAAAAAAGGGGATAGAGTTCGTTTTATAACAACGGGTAGTCAATCAGCTTTAAGCCCAAGTCAAGAACAAAATGAACTTATTTCGGATCAATATATAGACGTTCACGTTTCAGGATTTAAATATTATAGTGCGTTTGATGAATCGGCACCAATACAAAACAATCAAGAGTTAAATGCTTTAAACTCTGACGGATCAGAAGATGGTTATTTTTTAATTGTACGTGAAGTTAAAGATGCTCAAGGTAATACAATACCTGGATACTCTAAACAAGATGTTATAAATGGAACGGATAACTTTAAGCAATCTGTTATGGAAATATACAGGGCAAAAGAAGAGACGGGGCCTGAGGAAACATTATACTATGAGTTTGGAACAAAATATAAAATAGACCAAGCCTCTAGAAGACACAGGGCTCCTATTGCAGATCAAGGAGGTTCTTTTACAGAAGATGTGTTTGGTAACGTTACATCAAACACTCCAGCAGTGGGTCAGTTTACAACAGGTGATATTTATTATAAATCTAGAATAATGCAACAGGTAACAGGAAATGATATTCCTTTTAATGTAGAGGATTATTATTTAAACGATTATCAAGAAACTAATCACTTTAGTATAGGTAGAGCTAATATATATTCTGTAAATTATAAAGAGGATAATAGAGAGGCCTCTATTACTTATTCAGATGTTTATCAACCAGATACAGCTTATAACGGATTAAACTCATTTAACTTATCTTTATTTAATTGGGAGGATTATGACAGAATAGATGGTGGTATACAAAAAATAGAATCTAGAGACACCGATCTTATAATGATTCAAGAAGACGAAACGTATAGAATACCTGTTGAGAAGGATGTTATTTTTAATGCTAAAGGTGAGGCTAACGTTGCTTTATCTAATAAAATACTTGGAACAAGAACTTTCTTTTTTAGTAAATATGGTATAAGTAAAAATCCAGAATCATTCGTAAAGAATGGAAATATTTTCTACTGGACTGATATAAAAAGAGGTGCTGTACTAAGATTATCTAGAGATGGCATTACGGTTATATCAGACCTTAAAATGTCAGATTACTTTAGAGATAGATCAAGTGATTATGATAAGTACGATCCACAATATAACTGGGACACAAATTACGGAACTATTACGGGTGCTATGTTAATGTCTGACAATAAACACTTTAGAATTAAGGGTGGTTGGAATCCTAAACACAATGAATACATTGTACAGTTTCCTGAGATAATGCAGAATCAAGATGAGTGGGAGTATTATGAAAGTGTTTTTGAGGGATCTAATGAAGAGTGGGAAGATTATATAGCTAATCACACAACAATAACAGAGGGATCTGTAGTTTCTTTTGCTGAAAAACAAAAAAGATGGATGACGTTTTATTCTCATGTTGCAGATTACTATGGTAAAATAAACAGAAAGTTTGTGTCATGGAAAGACGCAGGACTTTATGTTCACGATGAGGATGAGGAAAATTATAATACATTTTATGGGGATCTATATAAAACAATGTTAGATTTTTATTTTAACAAAGGCCCATCAACAGTAAAGGGGTATAAAACAATTACCTTAGAATCAACACAAAAAACAGATGTAGGTCTAACTACAGATCTATCTTCAACATCTATAAATCAAAACAATTTTGATAATAGAGAAGGTAAACTTTATGCACAAATACCTTTTGTAACGCAAAATGGGGTAGGTGGAGACATAATTGGTGTTGGTGCAGGGAGCACTGTTGTGGACGAGGATGGCGTGCTTACATCTACTATAACTGGCTCAGGAACAAATTTTACTAATTCTAATCTTATAATAGGAACTTCAGATGACCCTACCTCAAATGAGTATGGAGATCAACTTTTTTACTTTGATGAAACTACTCAACAAAACGTTTTAGTTGGAACAATATCTACTATAATAAGTGACACAGAATTAATATTAGTAGCACCACCAACAACATTTGATGAGGATGGTAATATTATTGATTTAACGTTTGATGGATTGTTTTTATTTGTTGTTAGAAATGCTTTTGCAGAGGGTGATAGAATGAAGGGCAGGTATATGGAGACAAGGATAAGTAAACTATCTGATCAACCATTAGAGTTATTCAGTGTTGGGTCGACTGTTTTTAACAGCGAACTTAGCGATGATTAACTTGTTTAAATAATTTTAAAAAACTATATTTGTAAATATTTATTATGAAAAACAAAAAAATATATAGACCAGGAGGAATGCCTACTTACGGAAAAGGGGATAAAACATACTCTACAAAAAAGTATAAAAAGAACCCTAGAAAGGCTCAGGCTGGTTTTATGGATTTTTTAGGTTCGTTTATGAACAACCCTTTAGTTTCTATGGGTGGAGACGTTCTTGGTTATGGTTTACAGTATGCCGCTACTCAACAACAACAAAACGCATTACAGGAGGCTTTAGATAATGTTCAGGACCCAGGTCAGGTTATAAGTGGGTTAGAAGGTGTTACAAGCGTTCTTACTCCAGATCCAAGTGCCTCAATAAAAGATAGAATTTCTGAAGTTGAAGGAAGAAGTACAGATGTTGAAATAGATACTTCAGCTTTAGGTGATAAAAGAGATTCTTCGGAGCAATCGTCAGCAAATGTTTTAGCAAACTTAAGTGCGGGTGGAACAAAAGGATTTTCTGGTATAAGTCAAGTTTTAGATGCACAAAATAAATCTGATTTAGGTATAACTGACCAAGCTTTAAATATAGAGACACAAGAAACTTCATTAGAGGAGGCTGCTAAAAAAGCTAAAGAAGCTGATATATCAGGATTAACAACCGCCCTTGGTGGCCAGGAGTTTAAAGCAGATGAAGTAATGTCTGATATATATAAACAAGAACTTGAAAGTACCGCAGATTTAGAAACAGCTATAATGATAGCTCAATTACAAAATGTTGGTGCTGGATCAACAATGCTAGGAAACATGCTAGCAGCTAAAGATGGAAGTATAGTCCCTGAATATGAAGAGGGTGGTAAGAATGAAGAGGTAATGGAAGAAGGTGGAGACAATGAGAATACAATGGAGCCTGGTCAACCAGAAGTTTCTCCAGGAGAAGAGGAGCACGCAACAAATCCTATAGATCTTGTTAGAGATGGCGAGAAGATAGGAGAAATGACAGGTGGTGAGGTTATTATGCCATCTAAAAATGTAAAACAATTAGAAAGTATGCTGACTAATAAGGATGCAGAGGGTGTTATGAACTTAATGGTAACATTAATGAATAAATGGACTAAAGAAGCTATGGAGCATCAAGAAAAACAAATAGGTGGAATTAAAAATGCTAGAGGCGGAATGAGAATGTATAAGCCTACGAGCAAAATAAATTACTAATAAAATGGGTGTATTAACTGGATCGCCAAAAGGGCCGATACAACTTCCTGATTATAACAAAAACTTTATAGCTGTAAAGGAGCTTAGGTTAAAAAGAAAAGAGCTTGAGCTAAAAGAAAGACTTGCTGAACAACAATTAAACAAAGGTAAGACTAAGGGGCCACCAATAGCTAAGTTTAGTAAAACTGAAGCCAACTTCCAAGATAGATTTCATTCAGTACATGATTCAGCGATGGATCAATTAGATCAATTTGCTATAAATAACGCTGATAAACTAAATCCAAACAGTGATTTATATGATATAAAAACTGACAGGATTTTTCAAAACATGCAGAAAAGTGTAACAAGAGCTGCTGATCATAGTAATAGTTGGGTTACAAATGGAACTGATTTTTTATCTTACATTAATGAAAAAGATGATTACGGAAATAGAAAAGTAGATGTTTCTAACTTAGAACAAAAACCTAAATACCTAAATATAAACACGGTTCAGACTAGCATGGATTTAAGAAATGAGCCATTTAGTATGCAAAGTAGTTATTGGGCAAATGATGAAACTGTACAGCAGCAATTATCTTTAAAAGAAGGTGGGGACCCTAATAATATAAATGATTATTTAGTTGATGAAAATGGGTTCTTTTTAGGTAAAGGGGGAGGATTGGTGACAGAACTTCAGTCAAATGGTCAAAACGCTCAATCAGGGCAATTTTTAATAGATGATGTTTTTAATCAAGAAATTTCTGGAGACAGTGTAAGGTTTGATAATAACGGTAATTTAATGTATGGGGAAAAAATGTTTTTTGACCATTTTGATACAGGGTTTTTTGATAAAAATAAATACCAAACACTGGATAAGCCTACAAACTTTATATACGAATTATCTGGAAAAAAACTTAAGTTTTCTAATTTATTAAACCCAATAGATGAAAACACGTATGAGGCTGATAACGAGGCTATTGGAAAAATAAGACAACAAGGTATAGATTTATTTGCTTGGAACGGTCAAACGTGGGGTAATGATTATGGAGATGCCTTAGCTAATCAAGTTGCTAGAAAATACGTTTCTGAAAAATTTGGTATACAAGAAAGTGAAGTTGATCAGGCTCAAATAAATGCTGTTCTTCCTATGATAAAGAACAATGAAATGTTAGCTGAAGAGTTTAGAAGTGAAGATGGTGGGTTTATAAAATCTGTATATGACCAAAAAGAAATTAAAACATTTAATGATTATGCTGGAGAGTTAATTTTGGAAAGCTACGCTAATCAAAATAGATTTAGTAAAGATAAATTTACATCAAACCGTGCAGAGATAAAGGATCAATTAAAAATTAATGAATATAAATGGGAGTCATCTCAAATGTTAGGAAATGTTGCTCACGTATATCCTACTCATGAAAACTTTACTGAAGAGACATCCTTTACTAGCTATGGGTATACAGGGTCTCAAGAGAACATAACGGGATCGGATTATTTAAGTTTTCAAAACAACACTAACTTTATTACTGTAGAGCCTATAGCTCAACAATATATAGAACAAAAGGCTGGTAAATTTGTAGGTGCACAGCACGCTATGATACCTATTGACTCTAGAACTGGAGAGATAATGGATGGTACCTGGATTGATAATAACAATCAATTTAAGCCAGCAAATATTGATAACGCTAAATATTGTGTTATTATCCCAATGTTTAAAGGTCACTTTACGCCAAAAGATCCAGAGAGTATAAAAAAATCAATTTCAAATGAGGATCCAGATGCTCAACCAAGTAAAATTGTTACAATAAAAGGTATTGAGACTTACGTGCCTATGTCTCAAATGAATACGATGACATCAAATAAAAATCTTTATTCTAACTTTATAGAAAAAGCTGAAGAAGTTAATAACAATGGGGTTGTGGGTAAATCTGATAGTCCGTCATACGCAGAGGGTGGTATTGTAAGTAAAAAAAATAACTGGAAACTTCCAGGATCATAAATAAAATAATTAGAAAATGGCAGTAATTTATCAAAAGGATAAGAACGCTATAAAGTTCATACAGGAATTTTACTCAAAATTGACAAAACATAAATTGTCACAATATGAGGTAGATAGTATATTAGCTCAATATGATGGAGATTATCATAGTATGGTTAAGGATTTGTATGACAAGCTTTCTGATCACAATTTATCCGAAGAGGAGCTTGACTCAGTAGTTAATCACTACGGGTTAAAAAAAAAAGACTCGGCAGATTCTACATCAGATTCGGAAGGTGGTACATCGGATTTATCCGAAACGAAAACAGATCTTAACCTAAGCACAACAAAAGAATTAGTAAAAGGCTTGGAGGGTGCTGAACCTGGAACTTCGGCTACTTTAAATTTTAAGGATAAAAAACCAAGAGTTCTTGAGGGAAGACAAAGTTACCCTATAGATGTTTATGCTGATGGCAAATACGTTGGGGTATTAAATCCTGGAGAAACAATTAAAACACCTCCCGCTTCAACAATAGTAGAGTTACCCGCAAAAGAAAAAACTTTTAAAGCTCAAGAGGGTGCCGTTGTTCCAACCGAGGATCAAGACGTTTGGTTATACAATGATTATATAGGTTATTACCAAAAAAATGGTAGCAACGTTCCACATTCAGACGTTCCTGAAAACATAAAAACAAAACTAAAAAACGAATATCTAGAAAAAACCAATCAAGAGAAAGTTAATATTAAAAATCAGAAAATAGATAATGCTATATCTTCTTTAGGAGAAATGGTTGAGACCTCAGGTTTTGATGGAGATTACTCTAAAAGTTTTAAAATACCACAAACAAAAACAGGAATAGAAACTTTAACAGGTTTATTAACAGATCCATCAGCAAGAGAGAAATTAGGATATGGATATATGAGTGAGTCTGAAGTAAACGATTATTTGGTTAAATTAAATAATGCTGAGAATAATCTTGATATATGGAAACAAAATATATCTGATGAGGATTATATAAATATACTTAAACAAGAAAATGAACAAAAAGGTAATAAAAACACACCTAGGTTAGATCAACAAAATATAAACGAAAAGTTAGAAAAAAAACAAAAATACGACAACGGAGAGGCTGTTAATCTATATGCGATGCCTTCTGCCACAGACCCTACTATTTTTAACCCAAGACCTATAAATGAAGATAATGTTGAAGCACTTTGGACAGGTACAGAAAGTCTTTATAAGGTGCCAAAACTTGGTCGTGAAATAACTGGAGAGGGTGTTTTTGGAGGAACACTCACTAATCCAGGTTTAAAAGAACTTCTTAATTTTAATAAACCTCCAGGTAGTAATGAATATCAGCACACAACAAAAAAAGGTCTTGATGCGTATAATTCTTTATTAAACTTAACCTATGAGGTTGATGATATTAATAAAGAAAAAGAATTAATACTAAAAGAAGGTGGCGTAAAAGACTGGAATAATTTACCAGATAATTTAAAAAATGAATATCAATTATTACTTGATAGAGAAAAACTTATTGGTAACACATCTGAGCATTGGGAAGTGGACGCTGAATCAAATGCTCTATTAACTATTTTTAACAAAGAGCTAAGTTTAGGTAAACAAAAAATAGCAGAGGGACAAACTGTTAGTAAAGATCCAATTTATAACGATAATGATGTAAATCAATTTTTGGTTTATAACTATGATGTTTTTTCAAATAAAAAAGTAGACAACGCTAGATTTCCTCTTTCAAACCTTGATTTTAATGATATAGATAAAGAAACGTTTAATAGATTACAAATGGAGGCTCAAGAAAGTGCATCTTTTTTATATACTCCAGGATATATGTTATATGGAGATGAAAGTGCATTTACATCAAATCAAGCTGGTCTTATAGATTCTTTACAGTTAGGCAATGATCAAAAATACACGCCAAAAGAAGCTAAGCCTTATGGTGACATATTATCTTTTAATACTACTTTTAGTCAAAAATATGGATACGGTAATATAGTAGAAATGTCTAAGGAGATTAGAGAACTTTCTTCTGGGCTATCTAATGAGGAGATATTTTCTAATCCTGAAATAGTAAGTAAAATAAACGACTTTCATTACTTTAATAAAAAAGTAATTTATGACAAAGTCACCGCTGAATATGGATTAGATTATGAGGGTGAAATGTCTGCTTTAGGTGGTAATAGGACAATGAGTATGTTTAGGTTAGGGGAGTCTTATCAAAGATTGTTAAATGAAGAAAAAAGTATTTCAGAACAATTAGAAAATCAGGATCTAGATAATAAGGAAAGAAAAAAACTTGAAAACGATTTTATTAACGTAAGAAACAAAAAAACACAAAACAGATCTGTTTATAATAAAATTAAAGAAGAGGGTCTACCTGGTTATGATGAGTTATTTAATTTAGTTTCAGGGGATTATGACGATGAGGTTAAAATGGATCCAGAAAGTAAACTGCAATTTGATAATAGCGTTCAGCAAATAATGACTAGCAGAGAAAAATATTTAGCTTTATACGATCAATATATTCAGAGTTATGGGCCTGAAGCTGCTCTTAATAAAATGGAGGATCAGATGTTTAAGATAAATGGTAGTATGATGCACATGAATTATATGCACGACAATACCTATATAACATTACCATCGGGATCAAAAATACTTGTAGGGGACATGATGAATTATGTTTATACTAATTCAAGAACTCCTGTTAGGATGGGGACTAAGGGTACACGTGAATTGTACTATAAAGAAGTTGATGAAAACCCTTATTTAGCCTCTGATCAAATAGGTCTACCTGATAATATGTATGGGACACCTGATCAAACTTATGAACAAGGACCTTCTATGGGAGCCTCCTCTAAACCAGGACCTCTTTATCAAGGACCTGTTATAAAGTTGGATATGGATGCTTACGGAAAGCTTAATCCAAAAAAGAACAACTTTGCCACTAACATGGACTTTTTATTTGGCTCTGGGTATGATAAAGAAGATTTACAGTTTATGTATGATCACGCAAAAAAGTTTGCTTCTGATTATCAGTATCAATGGAATGAGCTGGTTACTATATCAGAAATGATGGCATGGAATTATGACCCAACTCAAGGATATACTGAAAGATCAGGAGGAAGTCTTTTTCTAGAGTCTATGGGAACAGAATTAGGAAGGGGCTTTAAAGATATATTTAGCAATTTAAGTGTTGTAACGGGGGGTATGCCTTATAAAGAAAATCAAGAGTTATCAGAAATAGAGCAAAGAGATATGGTGCACAATCTTTTAGTTGGTGCTACTGGTCAGTCAACAGAAGATGCAAAAGCAGAATCTGAATTTGCTTGGTCTCAGACATTAGGGGCTGGAACGGGAATGGTGGGTGTAATAGTAGGTGAATTATTATTTACTAGAAAATTTTCTGTATCCGCTATAAATAAACTTGATAAAGCTTCTGACGCATTTAAGTCTGTAGAAAGATATAAAAAAATAATTCAAAGCTCAAGGGTAGGTAAGGTTTCCTCAAAAATACTTAATGACACTTTTGTTGGTGCCATGTCTTTTGAATTAACCTCTAATCCTGATGTTACTTGGAGAATGGGTGCAGTGGAAGGGTTTGTTCAATCAAGTCTTAGTAATTTATTTTTTGGCAAAAGTAAATATGCTAAACTTTTATTAGGGGCATATAAAAAAGCTCCTAACTCAACAAATGCTGCTTACTGGACCACTAGAACTACAATAGGGGGTACTTCTGAAATGTTAGCAGAATATGCTGGTGAATTTACACAGCAACTAAGCGAGTTAAATGGAAATTGGCAAGAAGCTTGGACCTCTACATTTGGAGCCACTCAAGATGAGTTTCTTCAAAAACTTGCTGTTACAGCTATATTGTGTTACGGAGCGTCTGGTGCTTTTAATTTAAGAACAGCAAAGGGAGTGCAGTTAGAGTTACAAAAATTTGTTGATTCAGGAGTAGGTCCTAACGGACAACCTTTATCACCAGAAGCTATAGCACAAGGTCAAGATTATTTAGATGCTATTGATTTTCTTTATAAG
>CAACVF010000122.1_pt1 | contig 10240 bp, 12 predicted proteins | sample 2381781 | NCBI WGS metagenome assembly CAACVF01 (sample SAMEA5211967, study PRJEB30684) | marine metagenome | biome: Marine; feature: Epipelagic; material: Water | collected 2015-10-15 | depth 60 m | reverse complement strand
ATTAATAGAAAGAGGTACAATGACCCATCTACTGGATATCGTGAATATCAATTAAAGGTAAACAAGGAATATTATAGAAAAAATAGAAAAACTCTCATTGAGGCACAAAAGAAATGGAATGCTGATCATAAAGACGAACGTAGAGAATATATGCGTAAATATATGCGTAAACGAAATGGTAAGAATTGATCTTTATATACTAAATTGACAGTTAATTTGTATGTGTAACCCAATACCTTGGCTAAAGAAAGCAATGGGGTATGTTGACAAAAAAGACGATGATGCGGGGGAATGGAATTAATGTGTAACATTGAACTCGGTTTAGCCATCATTGGAATGTCAGTTTCTGCAGCAGTTATGGGAACTGGTCTGATATACTTTTTCACACAAAGAAAGAAAGCTAAGGATTTATTGGAACGTGAAATCGTAGAGCTTGAAGACAAGTAGTTTTAGTTTATTATACTAGTTAGAGATAGATCTATCATGAAAGCTAGGGCACGCTTACAGGCTATGAAAGCTGTTGCTATACTACTACGACAGAATAAACCCGTTTCTGAGATCTCCAAAGAATTAAGCATAGAGCCGAGAACCATATACCGATGGGTTAACAACCTTGAGAAAGCTGGCGTCAAGCTTCCACGCGAAAGATTCGAGGATGACCCAGATTTACCAGATTTTCTAAGACGTGATAATTTCATAAAACTTGATTGCATTCAGAAGTTAAAACGTGAATGTCGAACCGACAGACTTCCGTTTGATAATTACCTCAACCCTATTCTCAAGGTATGTCAATATGTTAAAAAACATCCAGATGAGTTTCTTACATCGTTTCAAGATGCCGAAGATATTTTCTTGGATTTTGAAACTGCATGGGATAGAACACATCCAAATCAAATGGTTGAAAGGCATCGAAAAGCAATGAGAAAGTTTCTATCTGTTAATGGTGTAACAATAAAACAAAAAGCTAGGGTGTTGCATGGAAGTACAGAATCTCGTGGTGATTATTCAGATTTGCATTTATCAGATGAAGAGTTTGAAGATGGACTTGATATTGTTGAGCGACTTGGTGGGTTTGAATACAAAGCCATCTATGCTATCAATCATGAGATATTTCCAAGACCTGAGACGTTGTCAAAGTGGATACCGAAAGTTGAGACAAAGTATGCAGAGGTCAATGGTAAATCAATAGAGTATGGTGCGTGTGAAGTGTATGAAGCCAAACAAGAGAAACGGTATAAGAAAATGATATTAGATCCACGGACTATAAAATGGGCTCGAGAATTGCCTCAAAATAAACCGATAACAAGTTTGCCATTTTCCAAGTTCCAAAAGGAATATTGTGATATATTGCGTAAGTTCTACAAAGAGGTAGGTAAGATAGATGACCAAAAGTATGACCGCGGTACGGATGGATATTACTGGTCTCATAGACCTATCTACTCTATGCGACACTCAGCCGCTGTGAAATGGTTACGAAGAACCGCCTTCAATGCCTCATTGGTGGCTAATATGGGTTGGGAAGATTCTAAGACTTTGACTCAATATTATGCTAGTACAACAGTAGAACAGATAATGGAGGCAGGGCAGTGTTGGTTCTGTCGACCACCTAATGAATTGAAAGGGGACTCTATATTCTGCTCAGCAACTCACGCCCTAGCATATCTTAACGGGGAGAGAATGCATTGAGTGAGCCACCAATAAAACCAAGGATATACACAAACAGACTTAGATTGACACGTAGAAAGGTACTATATTTCAATAAGACACGTAACCTAAAATGTATAAACTGTGACGTTGATTTGAAAGATATGTATGTTGTAAGCGCACCATCTAGAAAGAATAGATGTTTTGATTGTGCCATGTCACATCATGTAATATCGGAATCAGATTTCCCTGATGGAAAAATACCAGATTGGATAGGAGACCCAGATTTATGAGATGTAAGCAATTACTACCTAACGGTAAACAATGTATGCGTACTAGAAGGAATGGAATGTCCAAGGTAATATGTTGGAGAGATTATGGTATGTGTGGTAAATGTTGTAAAAGACTACATCCTGAAGTTTACAATAAATCGGCTAGATATATCAAAGTCGAGGAGGTGGATTGAATGCATTGGAAGTTGTCATTGGGAATAGGTTTCATGGTATCTGGAGCAATATTTGTATTATTTGTTTTGGGATGGATACCAGGAGTATCAAGGTTTTTTTAAATAAGAAATACGTTCTACTAATATTAAGGTGGAATCGTCCTATATTTACCAGAACCGTGACCTGAGCCAAACCAGCGATGAAGGTCGATCACTTAATTTAGATCATATTTGTTATCGTTGTAACTTACATTTTACAGAAAGTTCTGGTAAAATGCACAGTGAATTGACATCACATTATGTGTACAAAAAATGAACTGTACTACTTGTTGGAAATCCACTGCTACCGATAAATACCATGGTAAACCAGTATGCCATCGTTGTCTACAAAGATACGTTCTTCTAGATGTACATTCTATTTACGAGAAGAATTAGTTTAATATACTAGCATAGTTGTATACAAGCATGGATGATGATTTCATTGCACCACCTTCGTATACTAAAGTTGGAAGTCAAGTTGTAGACAAGAGTTTACTATTAGACACAGATAAATCACAAACAAAAATGATGCGTGTATACAAGCACACTAAGGATAAATTTACAACTCAAAAGGCCCTTTATGAAAAAGATACTAAAGCATTAACAGATGCAGAGTTCTTTGATATTATACTAGAGAGGTATATGCAATGAGTTTTTTTATTAATGATAATGTAGGAGTATATATGGGACTGGAGGAGAAGTCATCATCAAACAACATCCGAGTCGTTCATAACCGTAACTACTTCTACTTCTCCAGTTCCTACCTAGTTAGTGAGTTAGTGAAATGGGTGTAGCAGGCATATGTCATGCGTGTCAGAATGACGTGCTTGAAAAGATGAATAATTATAGAATATCATGTCGTTCGTGTAATGCAACTTGGTCAAACATGAAGGGTGGTGGATGTGAAGATTGTGTTATAGGTAAGTTACAACAAAACTATCCAAACAACATCTTCTGCCCTACCTGTAATACAAAGTGGAATAACGGTTCCCTTGCACAGTTCGGTAAGAGTCAGCGTGGATACTATGCATCAAAGTATAAGAAAGGTCGGTCGTATTGAGGTGTTCTCAATGTTGGGCTATATCAAACAAGCATAGAAGCAAATCTTGGAAACGAGATGAGCCAATATGCCCAGACTGTTATTGTATACTTGAACAACCTGATGAATTTATCTTCTCTATGAAGTCTATTTCATGGTTTACGTGGCACTACGACTAGGCACGTATACGTGCAAAAGGTATCGCTTGGACTGTGCTAGAGGTACTAAGGGGGCCTCAGATCCCCACCATTTTTTTTGTTTGTGCTTGATATGTCATACTCGTTCCTAGGAGAACGTCGGAAAGACTTTGTGACTAAAATGATCAAAGTGGGTGTTAGTATACAGTCTATATTTTGACTTAATATTTTATCATGGTATGTTAGTACTACTTAATCAAAACAACCTTACTAATTCTTACGATCGATTTCCAATGATTAACGTTAATGATTAACATTGAATAACTAAAGTCCAATAGTCTTACGATCGATTTCATCTCAATGATTAACATTAATGATTAACATTGATGATTAACATTCAATAGTAATAATATAGTACTACTTACTTTGTATATGTATAATTACTAAAGGGGTCTCTTAATTTATTATTAATATACATGGTAGATGGATACATGGTGTGACATTAATAGAAATATTAGCACAGCCTTGGAACCAGTATCGCCAAGGAATAATTTTTTGCTTTCAGCGTGGAGACTTAGATGCATCTGTACTCATGATTGAAGCAATGGCTAAGGTACTGCCTCCACCCAACAGACCGATATTACCAGAACTCCCGGTAGTTGCAAATCTTACAGATGACTTACTCAACAGAAAGATGAAATACGATTGGTGTAGAGAGGCTGTGAAATCTGTAGAAGATGCAATCTCTAGATGGGTACATGATAACTTTGACAGGATTGGTATGGCATGAGCGAAACCGCTGAATTTAATGACATCGATAAAATGCACATTAAACAGAAACTTGCCCCACAAGAATATATTGAGCCAGAAATTGTCTCTGAAGTAAAAAACGAGAAAGAGGCTGAAAAATATACATACGAGGGAATTGATTTTGATGTTCATTCTGGAGCTGGTATGTCTGATAACGAGCATAAGGGAACCTATCAAGATCGAATTACAATTTTCAACTGGACAGACCCAAGTGGTAAAACAAAGAAACTACCAGTTCCTCAAAGATGGCACCCAAGTGGTGTCATAAAACGTATAGTCGGTCATAACAAGCGAGCTAATTTTACTGGAATAACTATGATTGGAGCATCAGGAAGCGGTAAAACTACCCTCACCAATAAAATAATTCATCATATCCACGCTATGGGCGAACAGTATATCGTCAAAAGATTTAACGGTCGTGATATGCTCGACCTAGATCAACACATTAAAGACATGGAAGTGGGTAAACCCCACCTCCTAGTGTTCGATGACGCTTCGTATACAATGGAGGATGCCAAAAATTCAGAAGTTGCAAAGCTGGCAAATGCTCTCACCACAATTAGACATCAGGTAAAGAGCCGTGTTATAATGATCATCAATTTTCATTATTCGCGTGCAACCAAAAAATTCTTTAGAAATCAACATTTTACTTTTCTAACATCCGTATCTGTCGAAGAGATGTCAAATCTCAATGAAATGTATAAAGACAAAATGAGTGTAATTCGAGTTTTTGCTAAGCAGTATAACCGCATGATGTTACGCGGATTTTTCGATTGTGCGACTTCAAGCTTCAATCGGCAGATTTTACGATATAAGACAAATGACCCATTTCGGCTTTGCCTAGTAGCTGAAATTGCAGATCTCCATTTTATGGTATATGACCGAGATGAGTGTAACCATTGTTTGCCTAAAGGAGGGGATAAAAGGAAAAGAAAGCTTCCAAAGACTATAGATGAGACAGCAGTTCATATGTTACACGCATTTAACCCCGCTGCTGCAAGAAACGTACTTGCTCATTTTGCTTCAATGATGACTGGAAAAGCGCTCATGAAACCCTACCAAAAAGAAGTATGGAATTTTCTAACTGCACTATCTAGGGAAGCTGGTGGAAATTACCCGTGGGAAGAATTAATTACAAAACTAGACGATGCTCGTACTGGACAGAAAAAATTACCAAAAAGGAACCGTGATACGGTACTTAAGAGAAATTTATCAGTTTCGGCAATTGCGAGGGTAATAGCTAAAGAAGAGGCAGAAGAAGCCAAAAAGGGCCCCATTGCTGAAAGCAAAGACTATAGATACAATAAGGAAGCCAAAGAGGCACCATTCAGCTCAAAAGGAAGAGTTAAGAAAAATTACTATAAGGACATATACTTGACTGAATTGGAAGCACAGAAGGCAGATTTGGATAAAGAGAAAGAAGAGGCAAAAAAAGTCGAATCTGAGAAAAAGAATGAAAAAGGCAATAAAGACCCACAATACCCAGAGTATGACTCTTACTTTACACCAAGTGAGTCACATGGCGAAATAGGCACACATAATCAGGATTAATTTAGTTTCTTGTAATTTCAAATAGTAGTTTAATTAATCCAAATCATGTATGTGTTATTCTTTCTGCTTTTAGCAGCGTTTGGATATGGGGCGCTGTATTACAGAAAATCACCTATAATACTACTATTAGGAATAATATCAGTTATTGTATTAATGCTAACCCCAATGAATGATGAAATCGTGTGGTCGACCACAGAGACTGAAACGGTCACTGGGTCACAGTTTGGTGAGACTACAAACCTGACTGTAGCCGCAACTGATAATCACGTACTTTTCAAGTTAACGGAAGGGTGGGAATACACAACTTGGGTGTGGATACATATTGCTTTACTGATAGTTCATTCTGTGATGTTCTTTGCTTTCTTTTTCAGGACGGAGGCATGATTTGATATGTATATGAATTTCATGTTACTGTTTATTTGTATCAACGTAATGCTTGGTGTGATACACATACCTGGAAGTCCATTATCGGTTACTAATAGTTCATGTTTCTATCCTGATGGATTAGATCCAGATCCTATTGCAAACAACCCTATGGGGCCAGGTGGTTCAATAGACAGTATGGCTGATATGCAACAAGAGATTGCATTCCCTACAAATTCAACTAACCCAGGTGGGGGTGAAACATTTGAAGGAGATGGAAATCCATTTCCTATATTTGACACATTGAGTCGTTCATGGAAGTCTCTTGATATGTTTATTCAGATGGCAACAGGTGGTTATGTATTTGACACAATTCATCATATTACAATAGCATGTGAACAGGACAAAGATCCAAACAGTCCAACATATGAACAACTAATACCAATGGATGATGGAACTGGTAATAATGCAATGTGGGAATATCTTAAAACAGGATTCCAAGTGATTATAACTTTCCTTATAATCATAACTGTATTTTACTGGATCACTGGTAGAGGTCATATTTTATCAAGTTGAGTATAGATGTAAAAACCAACTAGTATATAACAATCCTGACAAGTATAACATTTCAAGCATGATTTTTTTTATATATATGAGTCGGATGGAGATTGGGTATGATTGACCTATCGTATATCATGGGTTTCATCGGCGTAGCCGTTGGATTGATAATTGGAATCCTCATCTACTCAGAAGTAGAAGAAGCAATTTCATGTCCTTCCTCAACATCTAACGCAGATGGTAACACTGCATGTACCCGCGCAAAGCAAATTGCCTGGACAGTAATTAGCATACTTCCTATCAGTATGTTCTTCGCATTGTTCGCAATATTTGGCGGATTCAGCAGAGCAGCATAGACGCTGTCATGGGAAGCAAAATGCCTATGTCCTGAGGTCACAACAGGATACTCGCGGGCGCCGAGTATAATCGCGTGCCTTTCTTTTTACTTCATTTATGAAAAAAAGACCTTTAATTTCATATATTTTTAATTTCTTGTAATTTCAAATACTAGTTTGTTTTGGGATAAAGTATGGCAGTTAATACTGTACTCCGGGCTATTATCGCTGTGTTTGCCGTAGGCATCGCAATGGTGGGGTTCATGCCCGCAGTGTGGGAGTTATATTATAATCAGGACTTATGGCAGACAGCCCCGGCGGAGGCGTTGGCTGTTCGAGATAATGTATACGCAACGTTCCTATCACTGCCACTTTTCATGATAGGCTCAATTTTGTTGTGGAGTTACATTAGTACATCTCGGAAAGACTATGGGTATTGACCATGGACAACCGTATCTATGGAAGCGCATTTTTTGCCTTACTCCTAGTAACAAGCACTATCACTTTAGCCGCGCCACCCACAATGGCTACGGCACAAACAATATCAAATAGCACAAGTCCGTATGTGTTACAAGGGTCAGAATTTACAAACTCTACTGGGACATTTTGGAAGGATTCAAGATATTGGACATTCCATTCAAACAATTCAACATATGCCGAAAAACCATTCCCATATGTAGGCAGTGAACAGCCTTTGGCCCCTTTGAAATGGGATTCTACAACAGAGTCATTCATACATGATGATACACCATATACACCACCAATTCAACCATTCATACCAAATTCAACACCAAACACACCACCACCAGTTCAAACTACACCGTATGTAGCACCTAATTATCAACCTCAACAGGTAGGAGAACCAGCCAGATATCCAATTAACATAGATACTGAGAATTATTCAATTAGAGAGAGTGTTAGGGCAGATGGTGCAATTATAGGAACACAGACACTCTTTGGAACACCACATATCATAATTGACGGTGTGGCAAAACAATACCATGTAGAAGAGACAAATGATCAAGTCATTTTCCGTTCAAATAGTGTAGGTGGATTAATCTTTGACAAAAATGCTTGTGCTTACTCAATTTATGACAACGGCTGGACTTCTGACCCAAAGATACCATCAGTTTCAATTACTGCAAGACAGGCTGACGTAAACACAGACAACTGGCAAGACCTTGATGTTAATGCACTGTCATGTGATGTTTCAGTTGAACAATTAGACGGTAAAGTAATCATCACCTCATCAAAGAATGTAATGGGTAATGTTCAGATTGGTGGCAATACAACAACACAGGTAGTTCGTGGTGTAGAGCATGAGTTAATTGCAGACACATCAAACGGTATCAAAGAAACATTCAGGGTCACAACAGACCAAGCAAACAAGAAACTTGGTATCATTCAAACAGTCCACGTTCAAGACGTAATGAACATTGGTGGTGTTGATTACAATATTGCAGAACTTAATGGAACTTTCATGGACAGAACAATGATTGAAGATAACCAAGCACAAATCTTTGAGATTACTGAAAATCTAAACTACGACTTTGATGTAGGATTTGACAGACTTTGGGGTATTACATTTGAGGACGGTGGTGTATTCAATGATAATAAAATCATGCTAGATTATTCAAACAATACAGAGATTGCAGAAACTTTCTTGGAGATTGATCCAACTTGGAACTTAACACCAACTGCATCCGATTTAATGAGATATGAATCGTGTTCATATACTGGTGAAACAGTGATAACATCACTTAGAGCAAAAGATCCAATTAGTGGTAGTTGTCAAAATGGAAGTATTGAATGGGATGTCTCAACTGTTCCTTCAAACGCAATAGTATCATCTGTTGTTTTTAACTACGATGTTTATAATGTAAGCGGTTCAACTGGTTCACAGTTAGTTTCACTACCATCACAGCCTTCTACCGTGAGTGGTGATGTCACACATTCAGAAATTAGAAGTTCAACAACTGTATTAGAAACATTAACACAATCATCAGTGACCACAGGGCTATCAACTACACTCACATCAGATTTCCAATCAAGGTATGACGGTGGATCTTATTGGTTAGGTTATGACTATCCGAATAATTCAGGTTCAAGAGGAGAACATCGTTATCTAAACAACTTTTCATTTAATGTTAGTTATACAATAGCACCAAACTATTTGCCACCAGCCCCATCTAACTTGCAAACTGGAACAATTCAATCAAGTGCAGTAAACCTACAATGGAATGAAATGACAGGTGCAATAACAGAAGAGTTTGGACTTAACCAAGAACTTGGGTATAAAGTTTACAAATCTGACTATCCTTACGCTTCACAAGGACTACCATCTAATCAAGCTGGGGATTCAATTACTGGATTCACTGGTGAGGTGACTGCAAGTGAGATGGCAGATAATGAACTGTTATTCCACTTTGATGCACTAGAAGGTGTAGAAGGAACTACAAACCTAGACGTTGACGACATCATAACATACTATGAATTAGAAGGTTCAGTAGGAACACTTGACGGAACTGTATCAGGTGCAGTCACAACTGCAACAGACGTTGGAAACTGGGCTGGTGGTTTAGGTCAAGCAATATCAGTGCAGACTGGAACATCAACCACAACATACCTTGATGATGACTTTGCAAGCGACCCAAGTTGGGACACAGATAGTTCAGGTCATTGGAGTTCAACTTATGAAGATATGGAGTTCAAGTTTGAACGTTCAAATACATTGATACGTGGTTCAACTGATTTAGGTCAGGATCTTTCTGGATTAGACTTTACTATTAGATTTGATATAGATCCAAACTCATTCTCACAGGGAGGAGATAACTTTGGTTGGTTTGGATTAACTGACAGCCCAACAATAGGTCGTGCTTCACAAGACTTCTTTGGTATGATGATTAGAGGCGATGGTTCAAACGGTAGATATTGTGCTAATGAAGGTTCATCTAGCACACTTGAAGGAAACTGGTGTGCTGGTTCACACGTTGACATTGGTTCACAATGGACTGTAGGTACTCATTATTACTTTGAGATTCTAAAGGTTGGTAATACAATCGAAGTTAAACGCTACACAGATGATACATACGGAACTGTTGCAGATACAACTGGCGCACAGACTGGTACAACATCAACTGGACTACAACACTTCAAATATACAAACTGGGATAGTGGTTCAACGAATGGTTACATGCACGGACATATGGATAATCTTTTGATTACTGCATCAGTCCCAGTTTACACAGACTTTCGTGCCGAACAATATCAAAGTGGAACCACAAGTGGTGACGCTACAATAATGGATGATGATTTGACA
>CAACVF010000207.1_pt1 | contig 10254 bp, 5 predicted proteins | sample 2381781 | NCBI WGS metagenome assembly CAACVF01 (sample SAMEA5211967, study PRJEB30684) | marine metagenome | biome: Marine; feature: Epipelagic; material: Water | collected 2015-10-15 | depth 60 m | reverse complement strand
TATTTAGTAGGCATTTTTGTATTAAAAGCGTTGTTAGGATTATCTAATAACCACGATAACCACCCTTCAATATTTTTACCTTCAGCTACAAATTCACCCGCAAGTTGTAAACGTAAATCATAAAATGTTTGACCGTCTCTAGCTTTAACAATTTTTCCTGTATTTGGGTCTTTATATTTAGTAACCACAAAATCATCTAAATTAAAAATATTTCTACCTAACATAGTATATTCAGTAGAAGGTCTTTGTTTATCAGACATTAATTCTGCATATCTTTCTGCTCCTTGCTTCGTTTTAAACACATGTCTAACGTCGTCTATTGAGTATTTAAAAATGTTATCCCATGCTGTCGTACCATAAAAAGGAACATAACCTTGTGTTTTTGGTTTTATTTTATAAGTCCTTCCACGTTTAGGTTGAAACCCTCTTGGGTCACCAATTATTTCAGCTATAAAAGCATGTGGGCTAGCTTTAGCTACCTTATCTGTAAACAGACGCATTTCATGGTCAGCTTCAGCAAGTTCTCTATTTGCCCATTTAAAGGATGTCCCTAAAGGAATGTTTTTAGTCACCGCACTTCCCACAAATCTAGTGGAAGCATTAACAGCTTTTTGTTGTTCATATTTATTGCTAGCTATTCCACCTGTACCAATAATCCCTTCTAGTAAATCAAACGCTTGATTAGTTACTAATTGTGAATTTAAAGCTGTGTCCATTACAGCCACAGACATTCCTATTGCGTGCTTTGTAAAATCCCCAACTTTTGCTGAAGCACTTGCGTGTAAAGGGTCATCCCATATGTGAGCAAACTCTGACAGTTTATCACCTATAGTTGGCACAACTGTAAAAGGATGATTAAAAGGATAGATACGGTCAATTTTTATATATTCACCATCTTCTGTTATAATTGAGTTTCTTTTATCAGGGTCAGGATGGTCAGCGACAAGTCTTCCATTTAAATATAAATAAGTGGCTAATCCATATAAAGAATAAGCTAGTCCTTCAGTTGTTTCAGCTGAAGCACGTACTATAGGGTCATCTGATTTTAACATTGCATTAAATTGAAAATGTAATTTATTTACAATAGGCGTGTAATGCCAGTTAAATCTGTTGAGCTGCACTGGTGTTCTTATAAAGTTTAAACCAAACAATGTTTTTAAAAGAGGATATTCATAACCAGCATTTAAAAGGACTTCTCCAGCCCCACCATGATTATTAAACACAGGGTCTTTAGCATGTGGAACATAAGGACTAGTTAAAGAGTTTGTAAATGTAGATTCTCTTGCTGTAATAGTGGGGTCAAGCATAGGACTTTTAGCTACAAAATCTAACTCATTAAGTTTTTGAGCAGAAAAAGATGACGTTTCTTGGAAGTTGGCAAACTCATCTTGGTATTCATCAAACATTTCTAACCAAGTTTTTTCAAAATCTGTTTTATTAGTTTTACTATCTTCTTCTTTTAAAAGTTTTATCCTATCTTTATAAAATTGTATTCTATCTTTTTTAGTCATAAAAGCATTTAAACGGTGTTTGCCCCCACTTCCTTTTTTAAATAAATCAGTAAGTCTAAAAGCCCTTTGGTCAGGGTTTAAATAGCTTCCTTTACCTGTAGTAGACTCTTCCAATCTAATAGCGGCTTCTAAAGATTCTATTTCATTCTTAGTTTTAATACGTAAGTTAGTCGCAGTTATTTGTTTTTTACTATTCTGAGCCCAAAGTTCAGGGTACATTTTACGCATACGGTGATTAACAATGGCAACTCTCGAAGCATTAAAGTGAAGCTGTTTTAACATTGTGTCACCAACACCTAACAATCTAAAAGTTGTATATGACAAGCTAGAAAAAGGGCTTATAAAATGCCCAGCACCTCTAGCAAACATGTTATTAGAAGCTTTTAATTTATCTGTGTAAAGTTCATGCACTCTTTCAATTCTTCCATCATTATACTTAGTGTTGTAAATATCCCCAACCGTAGACTGCTTACGCCACGCTATTCCGCCTTTGTGAAAAGCTGCTGCTATCATAGAAAATTGATAAGTGAACTTGTCAGTGGCTATTGCAGCCACATCTTTTGCTAATTGAATTTCTCTTTGTGCTGCTCTTTTTGCACCAGCTGACCTAAAGCTGTTGTATTCTACAAGTTTTCCGCCTGAGTAAAGACGAGCAGCTGTTATTAAATTATGAACAGTGTCCCAGTTATATTTAATAAGTCCACTAGTTATATTAACCATGTGAGTTATTGGGTCACCTAATAAATTAGCGGTTGTAAATTCATTATACCAAGCACCAAAAGTAACATTACTTCCTACTTTTTGTTCATATTCACGCATGTACTTAAACATTTTATTTTCATCATTTAGTAAATGTCTTAATTGTTGGGTAAGCTTAGACCTATCTTCAGGTTTTAATTTCTCTTTATTTTTAAGAATATCATCAAGATTTCTTTTAATAACTTCTTTTTTTAACTTTTGAAAATCTGTTAATTTTATTTTTACTTTAGCGGCTGTTAAGTTATCTGAAAGAACAGTCTGTAATCTATCTACTATATACATAGATTCAATAACATCATTTAAAGCTTTATCTTGCTGCTCTAAAGCTTTGGCTCTTGCTTCAGGAGTTTTAGCATTATTGGTTTGAGCAATTTTAAAGTCTAAATTATCCATATCAGCAGAATTTTGAAGTCTTGCAGCTATTAAATTTACACCACCATCTTTACCTGTTTTAGCCCAATCTAAAGCATCTTCTATAATTTCTGCCCTAGTAGACTTACTTATTTTTATATTAGCTCTTTCGGCAAAGTCATCTAAAATATCTTCAAGTTTTCTAACTGTTACTCTAAATTCTTTTATGTATTTATTTTTACCTTGCAGAGTTTTGTAGTTTTCTTTTATAAATTTCATAACAGAATCAAAACGAATAGAGTCTTCATCAGTCATTTGATTTCTATTTCTAAAAACTTTTCTTTCAAAACTGTATTCATTTGCTTTCTCAGCTATACTTTTAGCTTCTCTTGATAAAATTGGACTGTTTTCACCACTCTTTCCTACTCCAGCCACCTCTATAACATTTTTAGGTAAAGCTTTTTTGCTTATAGCGTGATAATCAGCAATAGCTACATCTGTTATACCTTTCTTTCCTTCTGTTTTAATAAAGTTTCTCAGTTTCTGAGCTTGTTCAGAGATGTTTTCTACATTGTTAAGTTCTAAAAATTTTATATATTCATCATGTGCTTTACTTTTACCTTTGCCACCTACAATATATAAAGCTTTGACTATATCATTTTCAAATTCTAAAGTTATCTCTGTGTCTCTATAAAAATACTTAGGTGATGCTCCGCTTAAATTCTTAGGTAAAGATTCAGGGTCTTGGACTAAAACTTCAGATTCCTTAACAGTTTTTTTACTGCCATCTTTATATTTTATAACAATGTCCTTTTCAGTTGCTGCTTTATCAGGATATTTACTACTTATAACTTCTCCCATTTGACCATCTTTATCAGATATTAATGTGCCTTTTTCTATAGGAATAATTTTTTGAACACCATCATCATTAACAACGTACCCTGACTGTCCTTCTAAAGATAAAATTGGTTTGCCATTATAAGTTCCTAAATCAGATATTTTAATCCAGTCAACATCTTTGTTAAAATACACGTCAGGGTTAACACGTGACATATGTATAGAGGAGCTTATATGTCCCATAGGGTATCCAACGGTTGCTCCTGTCAGTGCTGAAAAAAGTGTACGAGTTGGCGAAAACTCATAATCAGGGTTAGCGACTTTCATGTTAGTTTGTTTTAAAGTATCTAAGCCAGCTGAAGCATAAGCATTGTATTTTGCAACATTTATAGCCCCTAGTTTTACAGCTTTCTTTTTAACTTGTTTGATATATTCTTCTTTAGCTACTCCCCCAACTCCTTGTTTTAAAAACATCTGATTAACTACACCAGCTGCTTTTTTCCAAACACCTAGTCCACCAAATAAGTTTAGAGGTTCTGTTACCACTGCTGTACCTATGTCACCAAAAGCTGACCATCCACTTCTATGGTCTCCCCAAGCTGGAGCAGCATGAAAAACCCTATCCATGTATTCCCATTCTTTTTTAAAACTTTTATCCATTAAACCTAAATCAATTAGGTCTCTACTCATAGATACACTATTGTTATTTCGCATAGTTCCGTGACTATAAAAATCTGCTATAAGTTCATCAGCAGTCATATCATCCCACTCTTCATCTCCAGTGTTCCATATTTCAGGGCGGGCTTTAGCATAGTTTCTATAACGTTCTACAAATTCAGGTGAAGACATTATATTGTTAGCCCAAAGATTAGCTTTGGCACGTCCTTCCCAATACGAATTATACCCACTAGAAACTGTATCTATTAAAGATTCATCATCATCTTGAGCAACTGGTGTAGAGTCTACAGCTTCAGTCGGTTTTACGGATGGTGCAAAAGGGTCAAATTTAATTTCTTCAGCCAAATCTATTCTCCTAACTCAACGTTATATAATTGTTCTGTTATTTCTTTTAACACTTCAGGGCGTAACCCCAATCCTGTAGAAAGTTTTAACCACTGTTCATCATTAATAGCTTGAATAGTGTATTGAAATCTTCCCCCTTCTAACTGTGGGGAAACCTGTTTATAAAAATTATCTAAGAAACTTCTTAACTGTGGAAAGTTAGCAGCTGATTCTTCTTTGGTAAATAAGCTGTTAACACGTGTTTGCATTTCAGAAGACATGTCAGGGATTTCATTATTAAGAAATAAATCTATTTCTTGTGTAAAGTTGTCTCTTGCCTCTTGAAGTGCTTTTAAATCATCAGGTGTAATGCCTAATTTTGTAACAAGGTCATCAGTCATTAAATCTAAGATATCCTCATCACTTAATTGTTCAGCTGCTTTAAAAGCTTTACTGTCTATATTAGCTATTTTACGCTTAATAATGTCTTCAACACTCATTAAAGTATAAGTTGAGCTTTGAAGAATATCCTCTCTTGTAAGATTAGATTGAAACTTTATTGCTGATTGACTGTAAAGCTTATCAAATGTGTCTTTAAATCCAGCTTGATTAAGGTCTACTAAAGCTTTTATCTGCGTTTCGTTTTCTAATATAGCATTCCTTTCAGTTATCATTTGATTTTTAAAATTTAGCCGTTCTTGTAACCACTGGTTATATTCATCTTTTTGACTTAGTGGGTTAGGTTTTGGATTAGCCGTAGACCATTCTAAAAACTTTTGAGAGTCTTGTTCTGCTAAATAATTTACAACAATTCTTTTTTGTTGGTTATTTACAAGTATGTCTAAAGGCTTAAAACCTGTTGCCATCATTATGCTTTCTTGTATTCCTAAATAGTCTTTGAAAAATTGAGAATATAAAGGATTGTTTTCTTCTCCATTACCCGTGCTTTCAACGTTAGCATTTCTTATTCTTTGTAGTTCCTCAAGTTGGGATACTGTGCCCCCAACACTATTTATTTCTTGCAAAAGTTGTGCATCTGTATAGTTGTTAAATACTCCCGTCATAGCCTTTTGTTTTATTTTATTAAAAGCTATTGAGTTTGTACCTATATTCTTTTCAGCATTAATTAACTTGTTTAAGTCGTCAACTAAATCACCTCTATTCTTTTCAAGTAAGTCTTTAAAAATCCAATCTTGTTTATCTGCAAAAGATGCACCTTGTATTCCTTCCATTAAAAATTCGTGTGTTGTATCTCCTCTAAGAATAGCAAACATATCTGTAAAGGCTGCTTGTTCATACGCATCATTTTCAATTTTCTTACGATTCTGTTGTGACGCTATAAGACTAGTTTTTTTATTCTGTAACTCTTGCCACAGTTTACTATCGTCTTCATTTCCTGAAGTTAACATGTTTCTCCCGTCTCCTCTATCCTGAAAAAACACCTGTTCTAAATTAGAAATATCTTCTAAAGAAACCGCTTGGTCAGTTCCTACTTTAATATAATTTCTTGTATATTCGTTTTGTCTTGTGTTAGAAAGTATGCGACTACCTTTTTCTCCGTAAGTATGGTCATAATAATTAATACCTAAATCTACATCCCAAGATTGTGAAATTACTGTGTGTTCTTGCATATCTCTGTTAAGAGCCGCATCAGCCCTGTTAGTAGCGTCTTGACTTAATTCTTTAGATAATAAACCATTCCATGTTGCCCCAAATCCTGACGCAAAAAACTTGCCATTATTTTCTAATCCTTTAGGAACAAAGTTAGCCATAAAAGAATTTAAGTCTTGTGTCTCAGGGTTATATTCGTGTTGATTTTCTTTATATTTTAAAAAAGCATCAGAAGCGGCATACTTACCTAAATGTACTTCTTTAGTGGCTGTTGCATACATACTTTCTAATTCAGGATATTTACCTGACATTACTTCTTTTAAAGTGTCTTTACCGTGTTTAGCGTATAACTCTTGCATTTTTACACCAGCTTCTTTTTGTTTCTTTTCAATGTAAGATTCACCAAAGCCTTGTGCAGCGGGAGAAAAAGTGCTTTTTAAAGCGTCAACTACTTGTCCTAACTCAGTGTCAGCAGTTACTTTTCCTGTGCCAGCAAAGGTAGTGCCGAAGTATTTATTACTTACTTTAGATTCATATGCCATTATTTACCACCTAATGTTCTTGTTGGGATTTCAAATTGACCAGCTGGTTTAAATCCTTCAAAACCACCTGTGCCTGAGCCATACGTAGCTGCCCCACTTGTGGCTGAAGCCATGTTAGATGGTGAATTTAAAGCTGTTAATCCTTTGTTGTATGCCATTCCATATGATAGACCAGCTGCTCCAATGTTCAAAGCGGTAGCTAAGCCTGATGGTTCTTGTATGTTTTTTAAATATTTAGAACGTGTCTGACCCATGTTAGCGTATGCTTGGTCATATTGATAATTAGCTTTATACATGTCTGACAAGAAAGCATTTTGAAGTTCCACATAATCTGTATCAGCTGCACCAGCTAAGTCTTGTATAACTTTGAATGAATTACCAAATCCTAAATTAAGAGCCGTAGCTTGTTTTTTACGTAAATCCATTTTACTTTTAAAATCTTCTAAGGCAAATTCTCTAGCTGCTTCTGTTCTTTCCATTTCTATTTTTTGAATATCATTAAGATATGAAATATTAGCGTTTTGTTCAGTTATTTTATTAGACTGTCTAGTTGCTTCAGCTACTGCTTTTTGTTGCTGATGCCCCATTATAGCTTGTCCTATTTGTAGGGCAGCCATTGCTTCATAAACGCCACACATACTATTTCATCTCCTTGACCATTAATAAGAAGGGCATCTTAAGATGTCCATACTCTTTGATTTCTTCTATTTCTTTAAATCCTAAATACTTAAGCCATTTTAATGACTTGTCATTTCTTTTGTCTACATAATTATACAGGTAATCATACCCTTTACCCATGTCTTCTACCCATTGAGGGCATTGTTTTACAAATTCTTTCTTATAATTAAACAGCTCATCACTGCATAACAACCAAGCTACACCCCATCCTTTTTTACTTGAAGGCACTGAGCCAAACATACCAACAACGTATTCTTCTTCTGTGCCTATAACACTATAGTTACGAGCCCCTTTATATTTAAAAGGTTCTAACAAGGCAGCCATAGGTTGTACACCATCAGCCGCTAGTAATTCATCTTTGTCTTCACCCCGCATCTTAGGAGCTAGAAATAAACCATCTGCTACTATTGCATTTCTCACATGTGCCACTTTATACCCTCTTAGAACGTCTATGATAATAACCCTCTACTTCTGCACTTGGTATAAACATGGGTAGATGACTGCTGCTTTTTACATTTAAAGTAAACTGTGTGTTTCTAGATTGTACTGGGACAACCAGTGTTCCGCTAGATAATGCTGGGTTGTCTACACTACCTGAGAAGCCTACAACATAGCCATTCATTATAGTTGTATATGCGTCTCTAGTCTCAGGGGTAACTTCTACTTCAAAGAAACCTGAGTTTTCATAATCAAAAGATATAGTTCTAATTTGGTATCTACCTGAAGTAATAGCTATAACACCATTACCCGCAGCTTCTCTAACATATTGTGGAGAAAGTGTATATTTAGATTCATAAGGCACACCTATTATTAAACCAGTGTGGTCTCCTTCTATTGTGTATGTGCCCCCACTGGTGTTAGTAGCTGTATAGTTTGCACCTGTAGTACTATCAACAGCTATAAGACCCGCTTTAGCTCCGTATGGTGCTGTAAATGTTGTTAAACCTGTACCTGAAGAATAAGTACCTGTTACACTCTTTTTAAAATCAAGATGAACATTAAAACCTATAGGTGAGTCTGCTAAGTTTTGTAGGTCTATTCTAAACAATTTAGTATCAGTATCTTCAGCTGCTAGTAAATAAACATAGTTGTTTACAGTCATACCACCAAGTATCTTTACACCTGTAAATGTCCACTTAGACCATGCTGTTTGTACCTTTTCTCCTCTATCAAAGAAATATTTATATACAAACATTGTTGAAGCATTAGTTGCTGAAGCTGTCCCTGAGTAAGGGGCTACTTGTGAATCAGCTGTGTCTGAACAAAGTGTAATTAAAGTATCTTCTGTTGTGTTACTAATTATTTGATAAGCATTGTTAGGAATAAGTTTTTGTACTGCCACTGTAATATCAAGACCATCATTAGTTAATGTGTCATTGTCAGCAAAGTATTCTCTTATAGCGGTGTTAGCGTTCCTCTTCTGTGCAAAGTATGCAAACTTACCTGAAGATACAGGCGTTACAGCATCATCTAAAGCGAATGTAGATACTTCATTTAGTATAGTTGTTAGTGGTGTAATAGTTTCACCAGCATAACCTACTTTGTATTGTGCTGTATCTGAAAATAACAGTAGAGTCTCATTAAATGCTATTGAATGTTTTAAAGTATTAACTGTTGTGCCTGAAGCTGCAACATCTATAGGGTCAGTGTCTAACACTTGTGTTACTGTAGATGAAAAGAAGTTAAAGTAATCTGCATTACCTGAAAGTATTAAGTTCTCTCCTGATAATATACCTAGCCTACTTTTAAAGAACGTTAAGTTCTGTATCTTCTGTCCAACAAAGCTAGGGTTAGGATTAGTTGTAGTGTCACCACAGTCTCTATCCGTCCATGATTGTTTAGCAAACGTGAATGTACCATTATTGTTGTTTATTAATGCGTGTGGCATATAAGCATCATTAAGACCTAGCGAAGTAGCTGGAGCTATACACTCTTCCCACACTCCATTGCCTACATAGTTAACATAGTAATCTGATGATGTATCACCAGCGTCACCTGTTACTTTAATCTTGTCACCATTTTTTGCATAGAAAGGCAACTTAGTGAAATCTTGTATCTCATCTTTTATAGCATAAAGCTCGCTGTTACCAGCACCATCATGGGTCTCTACTGTGTAATTAGTGTTACCATCTACAACTAGACCACGTAAAGATGATTGATGTTCTGTAAATGTAAACTCAGATGTTACTTCTGAGTATGTTCCGAGCCCTTGAGTAGTACTTAAGGTAGCACCTGTGTCTGCTCTAGTTAATTTAAACTCTATACTAGAGGAAGCATTCCAATAACCACTGCTTGTTCCTTTAAGGAAGATATCTATAAGCTTGCCTGTGTCTCTAAAATCTGTGTCATGGTTAGCATCACTGCCATCAGGCATTTGTATAATAGCGTTGATACCATAAGATAAGTCGGGGTGAGTCAGGTGTATTGCATATTCTCTACCAAAATTACTAACAGTAAAGACTACATAAAAATGTTCTACTTTAGCTGCTGAAGTTGTTGAGTCAGCTATAGGTACAATAGATTTGTTAACTACAAAAGTGTAGTCAGCTATATTAACCATTTTAAAATCTTCTTTAGGATTTGTGCTGTTTAAGTATGTTGTGCCGTCAGGAAAGTTAACAGTCTTTGAGTTACCATCTAAATCATAAACTTTAATACCACCATTATAAAATGAAGTTAGGTATCTATTGCTCTCATCTCTTTGTATAGACCATGTTTTAGCAGTGTTAGGTAATAGGTTAGAAGCATCTAAAGTCGCTATATATTCTAAAGGTGGTCTTTTAGATAAACCATCAACAACACTGTTAGAGCAATTAACTTGGTCTTCACCTTGATTAATTCCACGTTGAGTAGGTGTCTGTTGGCTAATGCCATTTAGAAAATTAGGTATACTTTGTGATACTACAGCCATTAATAAACAACAATAATGGTACATTCACGTTTGCTAAACAATCATGGACGGA
>CAACVF010000324.1_pt1 | contig 10271 bp, 15 predicted proteins | sample 2381781 | NCBI WGS metagenome assembly CAACVF01 (sample SAMEA5211967, study PRJEB30684) | marine metagenome | biome: Marine; feature: Epipelagic; material: Water | collected 2015-10-15 | depth 60 m | reverse complement strand
GGCTGGTTTTAGAACTTTTTATTGCCTCGCATAATGCTTCTGATCTATACCCTGAAGTTATAATAACAGGCTTTTCATCAAACTTTGCTCGAACAGGCTCAAGTATTTCATAACATACATCAGTTAAATTTTTGATTTCTCCTGATCCAGCTTTGTTTTTTATATTTAATCTTGTTGCTGTTGAGGACTTTTCAAACTCGTGTAACTGAAAATGTTTTGAAAGTTGCATTTAAACCTCTTATGGTTTGGTTGGGAAATCTACTGCTTCTACTTCTTCTACTGTTGTAAGACCCTCTGTAATATCTCGTAAGTCTTGTCTATAAGTTGTCATATCTGCTGACATTGTGTTATCTGATAAAGCATGGAAATCAGTTGCAGATAACAAAGAGTTTCTTCTTTGTCTTAAATTTGCGATTGCTCTATCAAATGCACCAGCTTCCCAATTTGCTTCTTCTTGGTCTCTTTGTGCTTCTTCTTCAGCAGTAAAAGGAACTATGTTCCCATTTATATTGTGATGTCTTGCCATATCTTTTTATACTCCTTTGTTAAAATTTATGCAATACCATAAAGACAAATATCGCCACTATCTGTATTTTGATCTGAACTACCATTATTCATTTTGAACTGAATACCATTTACTGCACTTGTTGAGTTTATATAACCAGCAACAAAAGTATTCATTGACGCATTATCATTAGTATAGTGTGTAGCATTTGCCATAAAATGTTTAACGAATGTCGTATCTGCTGGGTTATAGACTCGAAGAAATCCATCTAAACATTGATCGTTGTCATTTCCTATACCATCTGCTGTACTAATACTTTGAAAATTAGTAGAGTTTCCTAAAGAATTTATACTTCCTGTTCTAAAATTTAAGTTTGCTGGGTTATCATCTTCTTGGTGGTACGCTTGAAAACAAGTTGTCGTCATGGCAACACCATAAGAACTTCCACTATCGGTACTAAATTGAAATAAAAAATCACAAGCATTTGCCGATGGGTGCATATTTTTAAAAGTAAATAAATACTCTTTGTAAGTAGAATCAAAAACAACACTACTTGAACCATGAACAAAAGATATTGTGGCATCTGAACTTGCAGTAATTTTTTTTATAAATTGAACACTACCACTTGCAACACTACCAAATGATGTTATGTTTTTTACTCCTCTATTATTTAATTTTACAATACTCATTAACTATCCTTAATTCCATAGAGTTTAATTGTGCCTGAATCTATATTACTTGACGCCATCTTGAATTGAACTCCATTAATTGCTGAAGTAGAATTAAAATATCCAGATACATAAGAATGTTGATTATAATTTGAAAGTTCTTCAGTTGCATCTGAAATAAAATTTTTTACAAAAGTTGTATTTGATGGATTAAATAAATGTAATGTTCCACAAGCAGAAGAATCGTTATTAGTTCCATTTGTCGTACATAATCTTTGAAAAGATGTGGATTGTGCTAAATCTCCACTTGTGTTATAACTTAATCCACTATCTCCAGCACTCTCTCCATGATAAGCATAAAAAAATGTTGAAGTAAGAGTCACTCCATAAGAACTTCCACCATTAGTAGAAGTTTGAAATGTGAAATTATTACTGCTTGTGCCAGAACCATGAATATTAATAAATTTAAACATATAAATAGGATATGTGCTATCCAAGACCACATCTGAACTTCCATGTACGAATGACAATGTAGAACTAGAACTAGCAGTTAAAGTTTTAATAAGTACCATATCTCCTGAACCAACATTAGGTGCAGATGTCACTGCACTAATAGAATTGTTGTTGTATTTTACTAAACCAATAGACATTAAGATACCCCAAACATTTTTATAATACCTGAATCTATGTTGCCAGAACTCATTTTGAACTGAACTGCGTCTATTGAAGATGTCGTATTTCCATATCCAGAAGCAAATTCGTTTACAGTAATATCAGACGCATGACATCTATTAAAGTTACTTATATAATTTTTAACAAAAGTTGTAGAACTAGGATCAAACAGATGCAACTGTCCACTTACACATTGATCATTATCTGCTCCAATACCTTGTGTTAATACTTGAAAATCTGTACTTTGTTGTAAATCTCCATCTCCATCATATCCTAATGCTCCATTACTACTATCTTCATAATGATATGCTCTAAAGTATGAACTTGTTTTAGTTACATTATAATTAGAACCACTATCAACACTCATATTAAAAAGAAAACTTACACCACCACTTGCTGGATGTATGTTTATAAATGAAAAAATATACTCTTTGTAAGTTGAATCTATGCCAGAAGTAAAATTTAGTGTTGATGAACTACTTGCAGTTTGTGTGGATATAAGAGAAAGCACTCCACCACCAATACCACTAGGTGTGCTGGTTATTGCTGATAAGGAGTTGTTGTTAGCAAAGTTAAGAGCCATGTCTTACTTTTTTGGATTATCTGATTTAATTTGTGCTATTCGTGATTTCCAACTATCAATACCATTGTCATAAATTTCTTCTAGTTGTTTATCCCAAAAGCCATATAAAGATTTTCTTGTTGCTATAACTGTGTTGTTTGCTTCTTCTGTGTTACCAGCAGTTTCATAAGTTGCTATTTGTTCAGCAGTAGGCTCTGCAATATCATAATCCCAAAAAGATATAAAAACTCCATTACCATCTGAATTGTCTTGTAAAGATATTTTTGTACTATTCCAAGTTTCTGAATTAGCTTCTAAATATAATTTAATTTTTGTTTTTAATTGTGCCATAATTATCCTATTTTATATCCTAATAAGTAAGTTGATTTTGTTCCAGCAATAAATCTAGCAGTACCACTTTGAATATCTGATCTACCATAAAGTTCTATATAATCATCGGTGTCCATATCTATAATTCCACTAACACCAATAGTTTGTTCCCCAAGCGATTGACTTGATGAATTTTCATTATGCACATAACCATCTCTATAAAGTGAACCATTTTTATAAAGATAAATATTTACTTGTGCAACTGTACCTTGACCACCAGAGCCACCAGCTCTTAATTGACCCTCAATATAATATTTACCTGCAACAGTAGGTGTAAATCTTGATGATGTAAATTTATTATCGCTATCAACTATTTCAGTTGCTAAAGTTACTTTAGTAATAGCTTCGTCTGATACATCTTGATTACCTGAACTATGTGCTTCAAAATGTGGTGTATTACCACCACCAGCAGTTGCCCAAGTTAAAACTCCTGACCCATTTGTTTGTAAAAATTCTTCATTGTTTCCATCTGTTGTTGGAAAAGTTAAAGTGTATGAAGCACCAGCAGAATGTGCTGGAGATTTTAATTTAATACCATGTGAGTTTTGAGAACAGTTTAATTGTAAAGTTCCATCAGTAGTACCATCGCCTTTTATTTGTAATCCAGCACCTGATGAAGTTGATACAAAGTTTGCTTTAGCATCTGTGACAGTAGCATCTGATGGAGTTCCTATGTCTAGTGTATTTCCTAAAACCATAACGAAGTCAATAACATCTCCTGTTGCTAAATTTGATGCAAATGTAAGTGTGCTTCCTGAAACTGTAAATGAAGTTGTTGGTGCTTGAAGAATACCATTAAGTGAAACTAAAAATTGATTGGCATTTTCATAATCTGTAAAAGCTGAACCCCCATTGTTCATAGTATAACCAGCTTGACCATTAACTACACTAATTGCATCTAGTTTTACAAAGTTTCCTGTGATTGGTGTTTTACCTATGTATGCCATAATTTATATTCCCATTATTGCTTGGATTTCGTCATCATCTAATCCCAAGTCTTTTAGTTTTTGTTTGCCTGATGCTTTTTTGTTTTCTTCTGCTGTTTTATCTGCTTGTTCTTGTTGTAATTTTAATTGAAAATTAGCATCATTAGTTTCTGCCTGTGATATTTCTTCAGCAGTTAAATCAATTTCTTCAATTCCATCTGGTCTAATAATTAATTTTTTCATATTTAATCCTTATATTTTTAATCCATAAACTAAAATTCTGTCAGCTTCTAAATTACCACTTCCAAAATCTCCACACCCTAAAGTTATACCAGATATTGCTTCAGCAACATTCCAAACAGTAAAACCAGAATATCTTCCCCAAGTAGAGCCATTATCTGCTGTAATACCATCATGTAATATTGATGTCTTATCAGAAGCTAATGGTCTAAAAATTGTAAATTCAAACTGTGCTTGTGCTGTACTTCCAGATGAATTATGTGCATAACCTATATCAGAATCTGTACCACCAGAACCATTATTCCAATTTCCATTAACAGAACTTCCAGAAGCAATATTTGTATGATGATAATAATTACTGCCTGTTTGTGCAGAGCCACCTACATTAACTCTTAATGAAACTCTTGTGTTTGACATTGAAGCACCTGAAACTCCAATAACATAAATTTTATAAATATCATAATCTGAAGTAAAAAAACCATCTATTGAAAATGTGTTTGCAGTAGATGGAGTTGTTGAACTTAACTTTTCATAATCTTTACCACCAACTAAACTAGCATCTAATCTTTTTAAAACTCCACCATCACTAATTAAAAATTCATCTGTACTTGCTGGAGATTCTGCTAATTCTGTTTCTGCTGAAATTATATCTTGTGCTAGTTTTGAATTAGATATTATTCCATCTGTTATATCAGATGCACCTAAAGGTTTGTTTGCTGGTGCTTGTCCTATGTAAGCCATTAATTACTCCTATGTTATTTCTAGGATTGATAATGTTGCGTCTATTTTAGCTGTAACTGAACAATCTATTTTAATAATATCAGTTGCTTGAACAACAACTTTACCACCTGTTAAAAGTTCTAATGATGCACCAGCTGGAATACTGACATCTTTAATTAATAAAACTGTTTCGTTTGTTTCTGTATCTGATGTGTCTGATACTAATTGAACATCTGCTGTGACAGTTGTTGTGTGAATATTACAAAGTGTTAATCCAATAACTACTGTTGTTGTAGATGATGGAACTGTGTAAAGAGTTAGTGGAGTTCCAGCACTTGCTGGCATTGCACCATTTGTTTTTACCTTAAAAGTATTTGCCATTTATTCTCCTTATCCTAAAGCTATTGCAAGTGGTAAAGCATTTGGGTCAGTTTCTGTGATTGTTCCTGTGACCGATGCAGTACTTGTTATTGCGTTTGATGTTGTGTTAATACTAAATAATTCTATGTTGTCAGAGCCATCGTTAATACGAATCTTCAAAAATCCTGATGTTCCTGAATCTACCCAAATTGTGCCTGTGGCTACTGATGATGGTGCTGAACTTCCAATGTGCATAGTGTTTAAAGCACCTAATATATTATTAAGTTCTGTTCTAAAACTTGCAAAACCTTGATTGGCTAAAACTACATCTGATACTTGGCTCATATATTCCTTTTATTTTATTTTACTTAAGATTTCAACCCATATCCAACAATTTGATAATCAAATGTTCTTGATATTCCTGTATTACTACTATTATAAAACCTAATTGTAAAGGCAGTTTTTGATTTACTTGTAATTTGGTAATAATCTCCTGTTTGTAATCCTTGAGCAGATATTCCAATGCTAGGAGTTGCATAAAAAGAATTTACAAAAGTAATGGTAGTTCCTGAAGCATTTGAAACCACATCTTGACTTGATTCTGTTCTTTTCTCCATATTAACTTTTGTTTGTAAAGTATGTACTTTTGATCTAACTTTATTGTTATCACTTGTTATTTTACATCTAAATTTAAAATATCTAGCTTTTATGGTGCTTTGTTGAGCAATTTTTTGATAGGATGTTATATTTGCTAAACTTGAATTATCAAATCCAACTTGTACCTCTGCACCACATTGAATTTCAGGAGATCCATCAAAAGGAGCTTTAGCATTTTCAAATAACGATGCACCTCTTCCTGAATCAAATAAATCATATTCATCTTCTGAACTCATACCTATAACTGCACCTAAATTTGTGTCGTATATTGCATCTAATGAAAGTGTGTTATTAAAAGTGTAAAATCCAGATGATTGTATATTACCACCAAAATTTGTTGGATTAGAAGTAGAGTCTGTTCCACCTAAATCAAACACTCCCTCTGCTGATTCCATGTTGCCAACTAAACTATCTACTTGTGTAATAGTATCTAAAATCAATACTTTTCTACCAGCATTATCTTCTGACACTGCAACATTACTATCTCTTGTTCCTAAAAAATTTGCCATTATTCACTCAAGGTTAATACATTTGTAAAATTTTGCAATCCTGAAATGTTAGTTGAAACTATAGACGCATTAGCAGAACTGTTACCTAATTTATCTACTGCTTTTATACAATAACTTCCAACTTGTGCATTAAGAGTTACTGCATTAGATTTTCTTCTAACTACTTTTGCAATAGGTGTGCTTTCATTCCAAGTAGCACCACTTGTGACATCTTGAAATCTTATCTCATACCAAGATATGTCTAAATCAATCACAGGAGTCCAAGACAACTCCATTTGATTTGATCCAACCATAGATACTGACAAATCATCAACATCACTTGGTATTTCTGTTGCACCTATTATTTTTCTGTTTTCTGTTATATATGATGATGAAACACCAAAACTATTTATTGCTTTAACTCTTACATTATAAGTTGCGTCATCTACTGCGTTTAATAATTCGTGTCTTAACTGTGTTCCATTAGAAATAATTTTAAAATTTGTTTCTGTACTTTGTTTTGCTTCCACTTGATAATATTGAACAAACTTATCTGTACTTGCACCTATTAATATATTTAATCTAGTTAAAACAACACCATCTGCATATTCAATCATTTCATCTGTTAAAGTTAATGATGCTGGGGGTTGTATAGAAAAAGGATTAGGTAAATTTGTTGAAGGTATTGTTGCCACCTGACCTTTTGTTGCCCAAGTATAATGTGTGGCTTGATATTCAACCAAAGCTAAACTTATTGTATAATCTTCATTAAATGTCATAGACAAAACTCTAAATGGTTTAGCACTGAATCCTAAACTTGTTATTGAAATATTAACAATATCTCCAATGTGTAATTCATATGCTTTATATCCAACATTTAAATTAAGTCCTAAAGACTCCCTTGATCTTCTTAATATTATTTCTGCCATCTCCTCTGCTTGATAAGGACTTGTTATAGTTCTAAAATCAAATCTACCTTCTAATAAAAAACCTCCATCAACTGATTTCATCGTTGCGTGTTTATCTGCATTTGCATAACCACTATCATCAATTTGTGGGTACTGTATTTCATCGACTTGATAGTTTTTTTCAGGATTAACAAATGCACATATAACTCTATTATATTTTGAATTTTTAGATGGCGAGGCTAAAGCATAACCTCCAATAATATCATCTTCAGTTAATGAAACAGATGCACTTCCTGTTGTTTCTATATTTAATCTGTATTTACCTTGCACATAGGGTAAGTAAGCTCTCATCCCTTTTATAAGTTCTCTAACATTGTCTATAACTTTTTTTGATGTGTCAATTACTGCATTACAATCAAATATATTTATATCACTAGCTCCTGAATAAGGAGTGACTTGAGTTTCGCATATAACTGATGCATCATAAAAACTTTGTAAATCTAAACTTGATAGAGCAAGTCCTTTTCCATATCTCTCATTAGTTAAATAATCTAATAAACAAAAAGCTGGGTTAGTTGAAAAAGCTGGAGTTTGTGCAACTAAACTAGAATTATAACTTACTATTTTTTTACCTTTTATTCTTGCTTGGACAGTTGGTATTCCACCAAACACATCTTGATTCCATTTAAATCTTAAAGCTAAATAAGAGATACCTGATAATTTATGGTTTGCACCCCAAGAAGAAAGTGTTGATAATAAACTTGAGGAACTTTGCCCATCTGTTCCAAGATGTGCTTCCACCCTTATTGTACTTTCAGCAGATGACCCTTCAACATTTGGATCAGCTTTAAAAAAATTAGAATCTGAACTTGCTACATCCCTTTGAACATTATCTGTTACTGCACCATCAAATGAAACAATTTTATCATCCACTCTTATTTCTTCAATTGAGTTTATTTCTCCCTCTGCAAGTATAAGAGCAACATAAAGATAAGTGTTATCTGTTCCTGATGTTTCTATAAAGACTCTAGTTCCTCCCACAAGCCTTTCTCCATATACAACAGGAATACTTGCGTTGTTAGATTGTTTATTAAGTAATATACCTTTTTCAGTTGCATCAAAATCTGTAGTTCCATAATCAGGAGTGTCAGGCTTTCTTGATCTTGAAAACAACCATCCCACTGCAAACACACCTAAAGCAACCCAAGGGTTTAAATTTTTTAAAAAATTAAAAACTCTTACTACTTTAAAAATTTTTTTTGCTCTTTTAAATACCTTACCCATTCCAAGATTCCTTTACTGTTCTTTTAACAATGTTTCTGACACCATTATTTTTATTTAATCTTAACCATTGAGTTTGTTTATTAACCCCAATAAATTTAGATATATTTTTTAGAGACCATTGATATATCTCTTTAACATTTTTTTTTGCTAAAAAGTCAAGATGGACAAATATATTACCTGAATTATATTGTTCAACTATTCCTGTTTTTAAAAAATAATTAAGGTTTTCTTGATTTAAAAAAGTCCAACTTACAAAACCATATATTCCTTGTTCATCTCTAAAAACCTTATATTGATTATATTTTATACAATCTTTATTTTCTTCAAATAATATTTCATTTGTAAAACAACTATATCTGTCAAACGATTGGTAAAATTTTATAATATCTTGCATTACTTTCTACCCCATTTTATATCAAGAACAGTTTGACTTGAAAATTCCATACCAACATCTGTGCTAAAAAATCTTTGTTGAGAGTTCTTATTTGTTAATCTTCCTGATTTCTTTTCAAAATCTGCCCAATGAGAAACAACTGTTAATGCTAAAGCTGACTCGTTTTCTGATTCACTTATTGCATAAGTATCTATAGTTCCTTGATATAATAATAATGGATCTGCAATTATTGAGTTATTTGCATCTAAAAGTCCTCTATGAATAACCACACTATCATTGACAATATTTTCATTAAGAGCAGTGGATATAAAGGTCAAATCTGCACCTGATAATTCAATTGTTAAACTTGATTTTGTTATATCTGTTTCTTCTGTAAATGAAGGTGTTGAAACTAAAAAAGGTGAGGCAGTGTAAGTTGTGCTAGAGCCTGATATTGATGAAGTTAAATTAAAGCTATTATCAGTAAGGTTTACAGGGGTGCTAAAATTAATAGTTAATAAATGAAAGGGTGTTATTTCATTTGTCGCTAGTTCGTTCTTTACTGCTGTTGTTAAGGCTCTCGTCATATATCTCGTATGTTGTTCTGTTTATTTTCTCACTTCCTTTTATCATAACAAAACTAAAACTGCTATCAGGAGTTTTATACTGTTTTAAATCGTTTTTAACAGTATCTATTTCTGATTCATCTACAACTTTCTCAACAATAAAATCAGCATTTACCCAATGCTTAATAAGATATTTAGCCATTATAAAGATTCTTCTACATCAAATTCAAATTGATATAATACATCTCCATCTTTATTAGTTCCCACTGCACCAAATTCTTGAACATCATTAGTTAAGTGAACTGTAAAATTTACATTGTTATAAGTGACTATTGCATCGTCAGAAACATTTGAAATAAGAGGTGGCTCAATTGTAACTGTAGATGCGTTAGAAGAAGAGGTCACATCCTCAACAACCATATAAACTTTAGTTTGCCCAGCAAATGTTATTAAATCCCCAGCCTTAAATCTACCAGCACCATCTCCAGCGAATCCATCCATAGCAATCGTTGTGTCTCCAGCTGTGTGGCTTCCATTGACCCTTACAGTGCCATTTTCTGTACCTTTTGTGCTTTGAACATCAGGTGGAATAATTGTAAAATTTTCCTTTCCTGATCTTTGTTTAATAATGAAAGCCATAAGACTTCCATATATATCTGATCTTTTTCCTGTAATAACTCTTGCAGTAAAACCAAATCTTTGATTGTCAACTGTTCTTGCTAATTTTTTTCCATTTATAGATTTAGATATAATTGTGTTTTGAACAGATTGTATACCCATAGTTTCAAATTTTGCAGTTGATATTGGAAAAGCACCAGCCATTATACTAACTCTCCTCTACCTTTTTCTGTTAATGCATTATTTATTATTGCAGTTATTGTTCCTCTGTTTTCTTGTAAAGCATCATCAAATCCTCTTGAGTCAATAGTGTTTATATTAAAATTAACATTAA